>Ga0265293_10001647_pt1 | contig 47903 bp, 50 predicted proteins | sample Munlanlewell138R_FD_192505 | JGI IMG/M metagenome (GOLD analysis project Ga0265293, IMG submission 192505) | Leachate microbial communities from a municipal landfill in Southern Ontario, Canada - Leachate well 138R | ecosystem: Engineered > Solid waste > Landfill > Unclassified | place: Canada... | reverse complement strand
TGCGCGGTGCCGGGCAGATATCCGGAAGTATCCACCAAATTGACCAAAGGAATGTTAAACGAATCGCAAAAGCGGGCAAACCGCGCGATTTTATCCGAAGAATCAATATCCAAAACTCCGGCCATAATTTTGGGCTGGTTGGCCGCCACGCCGACAACATTGCCCCCCATGCGCGCCAAACCCACCACCGCGCTGAGTGCGAATTCCGGCTGAATCTCAAAAAACGTATTTTTGTCAAAAACTTCGGCAATCACGGCTTTCATATCATATCCTTTGGTTTCCTCATCGGGCACAATGTCCAAAACTTTGGCGCTGTCTTCTTTTTCAAACAAATCCGCCAAAATGCTTTTTGATTTGGGCGCGTCGTCAATATTGTTTTGCGGCAGATAACCCAAAAGTTTTTTTACTCCGGCAAAGCAGTCTTTCTCATTGGCAAAACGAAAGTGCGCGCAACCGGATTTGCCGCAGTGCGCGCCGGTGCCGCCCAGCGCGTCAAAACTCACCTCTTCGCCGGTAACTTTTTTGATGATTTCGGGACCCGTGATAAACATTTGCGCGATGTTGTCCACCATAAAAACAAAATCCGACAGTCCGGGAGCGTAGCATGCGCCGCCCGCCGAGGGGCCGACGATCACCGAAATCTGCGGCACCACTCCCGATGCCTTGACCATGGCGTTAAAAATCCCCGCGTAGCCGTCCAAGCTGGCAACCCCTTCCTGGATGCGCGCGCCGCCCGAATCGATAATGCCGATTATCGGACATCCGGTTTTGCGCGCTTGGTTGATAACTTTGGTAATTTTTTTGCCGTGCATTTCTCCCAGAGATCCGCCCATTTTGGAAAAATCCTGGGCATAAACGCAAACCGGACGGCCGTTGATTTTGCCAAAACCGGCAATCACCGCGTCGCCGGCAACCCTTTTTTTGTCCAACCCCAATTGCGAAAACCGCGTTTCAACCAGCGCGTCCAGTTCCACGAAAGTTTCCGCGTCTAAAAGCGCGGCAATCCGCTCGCGCGCGGACATTTTCCCCTTCTGATGCTGTTTTTCAATCAACTCGGAATTTTCCAACTCCGCCAAATTTTTGTTCAATTGCTTGATTTCTTTTTCAAAACTCATAATTTATTAAATTTGTAATTTTTAATTTTTAATTTTCAAACAATTTTTAATGTTAGATGTTTAAACATTTAAAAATTTCAAATTTTAAATTAAAAATTATTGGCTTATTTCTCTAAATATATTCCTCAACTGCTCTATAATTTGCTCCAAAAGAGCCCAATTGTCAACGTCTTGCCCCAATTCAATTTTAAGGGATGTGGCGGTTTTGTCCATACCCGCGCCGAATTTTTCAATGTTGGTGTTCACACCGATGCCAATTACCGACGACTTAACCTCGCCGGCAATAATATTCTCCGTTAATATGCCGCAAATCTTTTTGCCGCCCAGATAAACATCGTTGGGCAATTTTATCATCGGTTCAACGCCGAATTTTTCTTTGATCGCGCTAGCAACGCAAAACGCCGCCAAAATCGTGGCAATCTGCAAATCCTTGACACCGCTTGGCGGCAAAACCACCGAAAAATAAAGCCCTCCCTCCGGCGACGCCCAAACATCCCCTTTGCGCCCATATCCCCCCGTTTGTCTTTCGGCCATCACCACCGTCCACGCCCCCGCGCCTTCGCCCGCCCGCTTTTTTGCCTCAACATTGGTAGACACAACTTCCCCCAACTCAATTATTTGATATTTTTTTTCTTTCATACAAACAAATAAAATTTGGATGTATATACATTAGTTATACATTTGGATTAGGGTAGGCGGACAAGTTAGATAATTACCAGCAGATTTCCAAATCTTGTCCGATTTTTTCCTCTAAGTATTTTTGCATTTCGGGCCAGCCGCCGATTTGGTCAATCAATCCGTTTTCTTGGGCCATTTGGCCCAGCATTGTCGCGCCGTCGGCTAAAATTTTGACTTTTTCAATATCCAAATCGCGATTTTGCGCCACGGCTTCCACAAAATTTTGGTGCATTATGTTCACATCCCGCATCAACAAGTCCCTTTCTTTGGCGGTTAACGGCTTGTCGGGATCTCCGGCATCCTTGAATTCGCCCGAACTCAATTGATTATAGGTAAGGCCGTCTTCTTGATCTTGGCGCGAATAATCAAGGTATGACATCGTGACCCCGATGCCGCCCACATCGGAATTTTTGGAAGCAAAGATTATATCCGCGCCCGTGGCGGCAAAATAGGCCGCCGAAACTCCTGCCCCGCGGATTAAAGCCACGGTCGGCTTTTTGGCGTTTTTTAAAGCAACGGCCACTTCTTCGGCGGCAACCGGGTTGCCGCCATAGGAATCAATCTCCAAAATAATCGCCTTGATGCTGGCGTCTTCTTCGGCGGTTTCAATTGAATACAAAATATCTTCGGAAGCGCACCCATCATATTCCGCGTCCGGATTGTTCGGCAAAATATAGGTTGCCAATTCGCCGCGCAGTTCAATGCCAAGCACATTGCAGCCCCTTTCCCCCTCATCGGTTTGTTCAAGATATTCATCCTCAAAAAAATCATCATCGGAAAACTGCCACAAAATCTCATCCTTGATAATAATCGCCGAAGCAAAAACAACCACAGTGGCGGCGATCAACTTAAAAACCCGCGCGTCCCGCTTTCCGTTCCAAAACTCAAACCGCTTTTTTTCTCCCCCCTCTTTTATCAAATTTTCCATTCCCATATTTTAATTTTTTTAGATTATTGAATAATTATCGACCCCCGCCAATTAAGAACCAACCGCGCCTAATAAATCTTGAATAAAAAATTCCACAATATTTTCCATCACGTAACCGGCGCGATTTTTCCTGGCATTATTATGTACCTCTATAAATACCGTCCTTTAATGAAAAATAATACTCTTTTTTATCAGCCAATTCCATAACAATAACATCATCAAATTTTGCGTTTAATAAGTGCCCATACTCTACAGCAAATTTTCTGAATGCATCTTTCTTGTTCTTTCCATCCAAGGTTGCTAAAACTTGCAAATTATCAATATCCATATCTTCCGGCGTTTTTGTTAACCCTTCCGCTGTCAAAAAAATAAAGTGCCTTAAATTATCTTTTGCTTCTCGCGAACAAATTTGAAAATTTTTAATCAAGCGAAAACAATCGCTGAAAGCAGTCGCTTTGCCGTCAATAAATTCGTCCAAAACAAATTTATCGCATTTTGTTTTTTCCCGCAAATAATCATCTTCCGGAGAGTACTCTTGGCACATCACAAAAAACGGAAAATAAAAATCCGGATGTTTATCAAGGTATTTGAGAATTTGAATGGCAAGCGCCCGGCTAATATTCATATCTTGATCCTTGATCGGAAAAATCCCTCTGTCAAGCCTTTTACCCGTAACCATTCACTGGGGATTGTGTCCCGTGTATTTATTCTCCCTTTAGAAAAGGGAGTACCCGTTAGGGGGAGGGATTTGAATTTTTGAATTAAAAAATCCTCCGGCGCGATTACGCGCCACCTCCTTTTCAAAAGGAGGAATAGGCGCAAAATGTAATCCTCAGCGAATGGTTACTTTTACCCATCATTCATAAACACGGTAAATACCTCTCGATACAAAGTCTAAATAATTTTTATCTCGTAAAATCTGCAATTGTTGTCGTATTTTATCTTTGATATGCTTATTTCCGGGATGTAATTTTTTCAATTCATTTTCACAAACATAAATATCGCCAAGAGCAAATGATTTTTTGCCAATTCTATCAACGCACCGCATAACATCAAGCAACCAACCTTTCGATGACATCTCTCTTTCCTCTCTCAAAAATAAAGTTTTCTTCCAATCGGCAAGCACTTCGCTTTTTGGTCTCGGCTTCCCTTCGCAAACAAAAAATATCCTGCCCGATTTCGGGATGTCTTTAATTATGATATTGCAACCCACCCAATTGGCGCGCTGTGCCGTTAGTGCCAGCGGTTTTCGTTTTTCTATAATACGAGGAACAAAAAAATGTTTTGGAATAACTAAAAAATTTGTTACTGCAAAATTTTTAAAATCATAGTTCAACAAAAAGAAATTTGGACCGCCATTGCCCGTAATTCTTTTTATCATTTTCTCATAATCACCGTCTACAATTTTTGTGCCCATCGCTTTTCTTTTACTTTTCAATTCATAATCTTCATGGCAACACGGACAATAAAAATCTCGCACCGCTTTATTGTTGGGATATTTTTCCATTTTGGCATATCCGCAATTCGGGCAAAATACAAAATTGCCAACCCAATTTTCGGTCAAAACGCGCGCTTTTTGCGCCGGATTTTTATAGCTTTGCGCAATATTTTTATCAAGCAATAATTCCATAGTAATCAACAATAAAATTCAAATTGTTCCAGGATTTTTATGCAATCGGCGTTGTAAAGCACAAAGTTTCCCTCTGAAAAATAGGGTTTGTCGGTCACTGACGCCAATATTTTTTTATTTTGGGCTTCCATAAAAAATAGAACATTGCCTTTTGCCAAATTTTGGATGTATATACAAATGTATATACATCCGTCGGCTAGGCCAGGATGATTAGAATGTCGCCTTCCATTACTTTTTGGCCGGGGGTGGCTTTGATTTCTTTGATTTTGCCGTCGGTATTTATTTTAACCTTTTATCTCCATAATCATATCGCACACTTTCAATTATTCAAAATCTATTGCCGCGGGCATTAAATTGTGCTATACATTAATTGTCTTTCGGTTTTAGCCATAAAACTGAAAGGGTATTACATCCAAGAACAACCTTCCGCGAGGAGGGTTGTTTTGTTATTATCACCGGTTTCGATATTTTAAATCGCGGCCCCAAATATTTGTTTCAATTCCAAGCACGTCAAAATAACCGCTTCCGCCGGTTCGCAATTCTTGTGAAATGTTGTTTTTTGACGAAAAAATATAAACTTTTTTCCCGCAGTTTTTCAAATAGCCGACTAATGCCAGAAAATCAGCATCACCGCTAAACAGCACGGCAATGTCATATTTATTGAGATGATGCAGGGCGTCAATTGTTATCTCAACATCCATATTTCCCTTTTCCTTGATTGCGTCTCCATTTTCGGCGGCAATATGTATTCTTTTTAATTCTTTTTTTATAACCGTAAACCTCAGTCCCTTTTTGAGAAAGGTAAAAAATTTATGTTTACTGTCAATACTGTAAGAACGCGTCCCATCCGCCGGATAAGCCGTGTAATAAAAAACCTTGATTTTGCCGCCGCCAAATTTATTTTTTAAATAATCAAGCAGTTTTTCGTAATCAAAAAATTTGCCCTTGGCCTTTTGAGCTTGCCAGAGATTAGACGCATCAATAAAAACATAAATTGTTTTGCGTTTTTCTTCAATCATATGTCTTAATTTGGCATATTTTTCGCTATTTTCCAGACGCCGCGATCGAATATATACATCCGTCGGCTAGGCCAGAATGATCAGAATGTCGCCTTCCATTACTTTTTGGTTGGGGGCGGCTTTGATTTCTTTGATTTTGCCATCGGTTTCGGAGAGGATTTCGTTTTCCATTTTCATTGCCGAGAGGGTGAGCAGTTTTTGGCCGGCTTTGACGATATCGCCGGCTTTGACGGCAACTTCAGAAATTGTGCCGGCCAGAGGGGCGGCAATTTCTTTTTTGGACAAATCTCTTTTGGGAATGGCGGCTTGCGGCACTGCCGCGGCTTGGCCGTCCTCTTGCGGAGAATAAAAAAACTCCTTGCCGTTGACGCAAATTCTTGTTCCCTTGCCGTTTTGTTCGCCAATCTCCACCCGATAATCCTTGTTGTTATTTGAAAAGTTAAATTCCATTAGATAAATTTGTAATTTGTAATTTGTAATTTTTAAACAATTTTTAATGTTTTAATGTTTAAATGTTTAAAAATTTCTAAATTCTAAAATTGTTTAAAAATTTCAAATTTCAAATTAAAAATTATTCTTCGTATATTCTCTCCGCCAATACCCATTTTGAAACTCCGTTTCCGTTGCCGCCGGTCTGTTCTTGCGCGCTTTTCAATTCGCGATAGATTTTGTGGGTGATATCGGCAATTGTTTTTTCTTCCAAATCTTTGCGGTCGCAAACCGCTTTCCTCCGCGCATAGGGCATCAGCATCAGTTCGCGCAAAATGCCGCTTTTTTCAATGTAATTGGTATAAAAATTGCCGTTGGCAAATTCTTCTTTTTCCAAAAGCAGTTTGAAAAACGGCAAAGTGGTGGCCACGCCGTCAATCGTGGTTTCCGAAAGGGCGCGCTTCAATTTAACAATCGCCGTTTCACGGTCTTTGCCATAGGCAATAATTTTGGCGACGAGCGAATCAAAATGGGGATAAATTTCCTGGCTGTCCTGCAAAAAGCTGTGCACAAAAACCCCCTGCCCTTGCGGCGGGATATATTTTGCCACCGTTCCCGGAGAGGGCACAAAGTTTTTTTGCGGATCTTCGGCGTTCACGCGCACTTCAATCGCCCAGCCGTTTTGATAGATATCACCCTGCTCAAAAGAAAGCTTTTTCCCTCTCGCGATTTTTATCTGCTGTTCCACAATATCAATGCCGGTCACCGCTTCGGTAATCGGATGCTCCACCTGAATGCGGGGATTTACTTCCATAAAATAGAAGTTTTTGTCATCGTCAAGCAAAAACTCAATGGTCGCCGCGCCTTCATAGCGCAGGCTTTCGGCGATTTTTACCGCCCACGCCCCCATTTTGGCGCGCAAATCATCGTCTATCGCCGCCGAAGGCGATTCTTCCACCAGCTTTTGAAACCGCCGTTGGATGGAACATTCGCGCTCCCCCAGATGCACCGCTTTTTTGCCGTCGCCCAAAACTTGAAATTCAATGTGCTTGACCCGCGGCAGATATTTTTCCAAAAAGAAATCAAAATCGGAGAACGCGCCCGCCATTTGCCGCTGAACTCCCAAAGTCAACGCCATCATTTCTTCATAATTCATTTGGCCGTTGACCACGCGGATGCCCATCCCGCCGCCGCCGCGCTGGGCTTTGATGATAAACGGCGGCTTAATCCGCTCGGCCCATTTGACCAAATCTTTCTTGTTTTTAATCGCCTTATCGGAGGCGGGCACCGTGGGCGCGCCGATTTTGCGCGCGATTTTTTTGGCCTCAATTTTGTCCTCAAAAGCGCGCAAAGTGCGCCATTGCGGACCGATAAACTTTATCCGGCTCTTTTCGCACAACAAGGCAAAATGCCAATTTTCGGCCAAAAAACCATATCCCGGGTGAATGGCGTCGGCTTTCGCCTTTTTGGCGATTTCAATAATTTTGCTTTGATTTAAATAACCCGCCGAGCCGTTTTCTTCCAAATAATAAAACTCATCGGCAAGCGATGTTTCCAAAAAATTCCTCTCCAATCCTTGGCGGGGGCACAGCGCCACGGTTTCAATTCCCATTTCGCGGCAAGTGCGAATAACCCGCAAAGCGATCTCTCCCCGATTGGCAATAAGTATTTTTTTAATTTCCATGAAAATCAATAAAAATCAAAATTTAAAATTCAATGATAAACAAATGATAAAATCAAATTATAAATTTCAAATTTTAAACAAAACTCTAAATTAAAAATCAAAATTTAAAACAGGACCCACGCGTTGTTTTGATTTTTAATTTAGAGTTTTGATTTTGTTTATCATTTATCATTTGATTTTATATTTGTGCCGCCAAGGCGCGTACCTCATGCTCAACTCGCTTGGCCACATCGGCGCACAACCCGTGGTAGGCTTGGGAATGTTTGTCCAGCTTGGCGGCAATTTCGCGCTCTTGGGCAAAATCCATCGGCTTGCCGATATTAATTTGCACCACTTTTTTGATGTTGATTTTGCCGTGCGGCGGCATAATTTTGCGCGTGCCCGAGATCGCCGCGGGCAAAATCGGCGCGCCGCTTTCCAAATGCATCATCCCCACCCCGGGCTTGAATTCGCGCAAAACGCCGTCATAGGCGCGGCCGCCTTCGGGATAGATAATCACTCGATAGCCGTTTTTTAGCATTTTCACCGCCCGCGCCATCGCCTGTTTTTTGGACTCGTCGCTTTTGCGGTCAATGGGAACAACTCCGCCCCACCAATAAATGATATCTCGCCACAATTTTTTAAAACCGGTGTATTGATCAACTTGCGCCACAAAAGTGAATTTTTTGGGCGCGCAAATGTAGCCGCCGGCAAACCAATCCGAATGGCTCAAATGGTTTGACGCCAAAATAAAATTGCCCGCGGGAATATTCTCGCGGCCGATGATTTTTTTAATCATCAGTTTTTCAATCGGCTTTCCCAATATCATTTTTGAAATTGTGGCGATGAAAGTATCCATAAATTAAAATTTCAAAATTACCAATATCTAATTTCCAATAAATGACCAAATGGTAAAATGCCCAATTTTAAAATTCTGGCATTCTTAAATTTATTGGACATTGGAAATTGGAAATTTGTCATTGCGCCAGAAGGCGCCTTACTTGATCTTCCGCTTTTTTGGCAATGGTTTCGCAGAGGCGCAGATATTCGTCGGAATTGCTGTCAATGTTTTTTGCCGCTTCAAGCTCATTAGGGAATTCCAGCGGCTTGCCGACAATAACTTTTGCCGAGCGATTCAATTTTATTTTTTCGCCGGGAGGCATCATTTGATAGGTGCCAATCATTGCCACCGGCAGAATGGGCGCGCCGGTTTGCAGGTAAAGATTTCCCACCCCCCGTTTAAACATTTGCAAATTGCCGTCGCGCGAGCGCGTGCCCTCGGGAAACATAAACAGATTATATCCCTTCTTCAAAAACTCAATCGCTTTTATCACTGCCCTTCTTTTTGAATCGGGGTCATTTCGGTCAACCGCGATCGTTGACCCCCAAAAATAGGTCAAGTCCCGCAAAATTCCCTTGATCCCCGTCATTTTATCCACTTGGCCGATAAAAGTGTATTTACGAGGCACGCACAGATAACAGCCGATCATCCAATCCAAATGGCTCACATGATTTGACGCCAGAATATAATTTTTCTTTTTGGAAAAATTTTCTTTGCCGATGATTTCTTTTACCACAAAAAGCTCAAAAAACCACCCCAACAGCACCCACGATAAAAATGAAACAAACCTATTCATATTTTATTTATTCCATTAATGAGCTTGCCGATTCAAGGATTTTTTTGGCGTCGTTGATAATTTCATCAATAATTTCTTGGCAGGTTTTGATTTCGCGGATGCTTCCCGCGCAGGTGCCGCACAACAGCGCCGACAAATCGGCGTTGGCGCCGCCTTTGTTGCCGGCAAATCTTTCGGACTTGATTTCTTCGGGAAAAGGATTTTTGGCTTCAATTTTTCGCACCGCTTCCACGAATTTGTTTTTAATCATCCGCACCGGATGGCCGGTAAAGCGCGCCACCACCGCGATATCCTCGTCTTTGGCGGAAATCACCGCCTGTTTGTAGCTGTCATGAATTTGGCACTCGGCGGCCGCCAAAAAGCGCGTGCCAATCTGCACGCCGTCGGCGCCCAAAATCAATGCCGCGGCCATCGCGCGGCCGTCGCAAATCCCGCCCGCGGCAACCACGGGAATGTTTTTTGCCGCCGCCGCGGCTTGCGGCACCAAGCACATTGTGGTGCTTTCGCCGATATGGCCGCCGGACTCGGCTCCTTCCACCACCACCGCGTCCGCGCCGGATTGCTCCATTTTCGCCGCCAATCGCGCGTAGGGCACCACCGGTATCACTTTCACGCCGCCCTCTTTTAAATGAGGCATAATCGGCACCGGATTGCCGCCGCCGGTCCAAACCGCGGCCACTTTTTCTTTGATAATAATTTTTATCAGCTCGGGCGCGCCCGGGTTTTGCAGTAAAAGATTCACGCCAAAGGGTTTGTCGGTTAATGCTTTGGTTTTTTTAATCTCATCTTGGAGCCATTCGGGTTTTGCGAATCCCGAACCGATCACCCCCATACCGCCGGCTTGGGAAACCGCCGCCGTTAAAGCGGATTCGGAAACTCCGGCCATACCCCCTTGAATAATGGGGTATTTTATTCTCAACAATTTGGTTAATTTGTTATTCTCGAACATATTTTCGAAAATCAAAATTAAAAATTCAATGATAAACAAAATTAAAATTAAAAATCAAACTTTAAAACGGAATCCAATATTTTGTTTTGATTTAAAGTTTAATATTTTGATTTTGTTTAAAATTTATCATTTGATTTTGATTTTTAAGTCTCTGAATTTATAAGGTTAGCGGATCTTTATTGAGGATGGCATTGGCCTCGCCGACCAATTCATCGATAAGCTTTTTGACCGTGGTTATTTCCTTTACCCGCCAAACATTGGAACCGGCAAAAACCAATCCGTTATCCAGATCGCCTCGGCGCGCGGCCTCAAGCGCCTTTAAAATGCAATAGCTTTTGTCGCACACCGGTCCAATGCACCCCCTACACTCTTCGGGCAGTGCCTTTGGCGCGGTGCCCGCCAAAACCTTGTCCACAAACGGCGTGCGCACCGCGCGTCCGGGCAGCCCCACGGGAGAACGGATGATCACCACATCGTCTTTTGTGGCGTTGATATGCGCTTGCTTGAATTTAATGTCGGCATCACATTCTTCGGTGGACACAAACCTTGTCGCCATTTGCACGCCCGCGGCGCCGGCGCGCATCATTTTGACAATATCTTCGCCGGTGAACACCCCGCCCGCGGCGATTAGCGGCAATTTAACGCCTGATTCTTTTATCTCTTTTAAAATATCAATGGCGGGTCGAAACGGCTTGCCATAGGGAAATCCCAAATGCCCCCCCGCGGCCTCGCCTTCCACCACGATCGCCGCCGCGCCCGCGGCCTCGCCCTTTTTGGCCACTTTCACGCTGGAAGCAATGGAAAATACCGGCGTGTTATATTTTTTGGCCATATCAAAAGTATCCAAACGAAATCCCGCGCCTTGAATCACCAAATCAACCCCCTCTTCCAGCGCCGCGGTTAATAATTCTTCAAAACGGCCGATAACACCCATAATGTTGACGCCGATAACGCCTCCGGGGCCGGCAATCGCGCGCGCTTGGCGAATTTCGCTCTTGACTTCATCGGCGCCCATCATCCCCGAAATGGCCACAATCCCCACGCCGCCGTTTTTGGCAACATTGCCCGCCAAATTGTGCAACGACACGCGCACCGCCATTCCTCCTTGGATGATCGGATATTTTGCCGTCCATTTGCCGATTGATAATGGCGGCAATTCAAAAAACTTCTTTTTTTCTTGCGTTTCGCCTTGCGGATTTTGCTCCAAAAATTTTTCTTTCATTTCACTTTTCTCCATCACCGCCACCGAAAAACGGACTTCGCATTTTAAAACTCCGTTAACCGACGCCTGCCCCACGAAATTGGCGATTTTATTTTCATAAAATCCCAGCAACTGGACGCGGTATTTTATTTTATCTTTCGGAAGTATCGGCGCGACAAATTGCGCCCCCCGCACTTGATAGGCCAAAAGATGTTTGCTTTTGTGGTCTTCGCCGATCTTTTGGCGCAACAGAACGGTGGCGGTTTGCGCCAACCCTTCCACCACCAAAACTCCGGGCATTATGGGAAAATCAACAAAATGCCCCGAAAAATAGGCATCTTCGGGACTGGTTTGTTTGTAGCCCGTGATCACATCCCCCTCAATTTTTTCCACTTGGTCCACCCACAAAAACGGCTCTTTGTAGGGAATAATCTCCTTGATTTGTTCTTTGTTATAAAGCATAGATTTAAGTCAAAATTCAAAAGTCAAAAGTCAAAATTTAAAGTTAAAAGTTAAAAAGTTTTTAACTTTGGTTTTTTATCATAATAAAAGCATCGGCGCAACCGCCAATGATCATTATATCACCTAATCCGAATAAATATAATCGCGGGTAAGCGGCAATTCATTATTTATTTCGTTGGAAAAAAGGACCTGATACAAACGATTGCCTCCGTTTTTAAACGACGCCGCGCTGGCATTCAAATAAAGCCGCCACATCCGGCAAAAAACTTCCGTTTTTTTCTCGTCGCGGGTTTGCGCGGTAATTATTTTTTTTATTTGATCCAGGTTGTTTTCAAAATTGACAATCCAAGCGTCAAGCGTTTTGCCGTAATGGCGGCGCAAATCTTCAATGTCGTAATAGATCAGATCGGTTTTGGCCATACCCGAAACAATTTGCGCCAGCGATGGAATGTATCCTCCGGGAAAAATATAGCGCAAAATCCAAGGATCGGTGGATTTTTCGTCCTTTTTGCCGATCGTGTGCAAAAGACCGATCCCGCCGGGCTTTAAGATCTTTTTGGCGATATCAAAAAACTTTTTTTGGTATCGCTTACCCACATGTTCAAACATCCCGATGGAAATAAATTTGTCAAACGATCCTTGCGCCTTGCGGTAATCTTGAAAGCGCACTTTTATTTTCTCTTCCAACCCTTCGTCTTTCGCCTTTTTTAAAATATATTCATACTGGTTTTTTGACAAAGTGTAGCCCGTGCATTCGGCGCCGTATTTTTTTGCCGCGAAAAACATCATTTGCCCCCAGCCGCAGCCGATATCCACCAAAGACTCTCCTTCTTTGATGCCCAGTTTGCGGCAAATATGTTCGTATTTGTTGATTTGGGCGGTCTCCAAATCATCGGCTTCGCTTTTAAAATAAGCGCAAGAATAGGTCATTGACGGATCAAGCCATTGCGAATAGAAATCATTGCCGATGTCATAATGACGCGCGATATTTTTTTTCGCGCCGGCGATTGTGCCGCGCGCGAAAGCCCGATGCCACAAAATCCTCGCTTTGGTTTTAAGCGATGCGCCTTCGATAAGTTCGCGCCACCGATCATACATCCCCGCCAGCGCTTGCAGATCGCCGGCAACATCAATATCGCCGGCCATATACCCTTCGCCAAAGGCAAGCGGCCCGCCGTTTAAGATTTTTTTAATCACCGCCTCGGAGCGGAAAACAATTTTAAATTTCCCAAAACCGGCGCCATAATGCTTTTCCGTGCCGTCCCAAAAACCCGCGTCAAAGGACGTTTGCGGGCACTGCCGGCTTAATTTTTGCAAAATGGTATCGACAACCTTTTTCATCTGAATTTACTAAATTCGTGTTGAAGTTTGACTTCAACACGCTTTTTGCTTTAAGTTTTTTGCTTTACGCTTTAACTTTTACGCTTTTAAAGCCACAATCCTCCATCAACATTCACCACATTGCCGGTGATAAAGCTTGCTTCATTAGAGGCCAAGAACGCGATCGCATTGGCTACTTCTTCGGGTTTTCCCGTGCGCGCCAGCGAAGTGAGCTTTTTCACCATCACTTTCACTTCGTCGGGCATCGCTTGGGTCATTTTGGATTCAATAAATCCAGGGGCCGCCGCGTTAACCCGCACGCCGAATTTTCCCACCTCTTTGGATAATGTTTTGGTAAAGCCGATAATGCCGGCCTTGGCGGCGGTATAGTTGGTTTGGCCAAAATTGCCCCGCAGCGCCGAAAACGACGACACGCTCACGATATTGCCTTGATTCGCGATTAACATCGGCAATGCCAGCTTGGAGCAATTAAACACGCTGGTTAAATTGATGTCAATCACTTTTTGCCATTCTTCCACGGTCATTTTTGCCAATGTCCTATCTTTGGCAATGCCGGCATTATTCACCAAAACATCAAGACCGCCGAATTCCTTTTGGATCTCGGCCATCATTTTCTCCACTTGGCCGTAATCGGAAACATCGGCCAAAAAATATTTGGCATCAGCCGCGCCCGCCGTTTTCATCTCTTCACCCACGGCCTTCAATTGCTCCTCTTGAGGCGCAATGTCGTTGAGCGCGATTTTGGCGCCCATTGAGGCGAATTTTTTCGCGATCGCCTTGCCGATCCCCTGCGAAGAACCGGTTATCAAAACCACCTTGTTTTCAAATGTATTTGCCATCAAATTAGTTTTCAGTTTTCAGTTTTCAGTTTCCAATGAATGTTCATTTTAACAATGGCTCAAACTAACAACACATCTGTTTGAAAATTGAAAAATTGAGAATTCAATGAAAATTGAAAATTGGTAATTGAAAATTGATTAAAAGGTTTCCGCCCGATACCGCACTTCCTTAATTGTTCGTCCCGCGATGGGGATTGATGCGGGGGCAATGTCTTTTACGATTTCGGGAGCTTTCAATGATTGCGTTATTTCGTTAAAGACTCTGTCTAAGTTTGCGGCATTTTTTGATGCCAAAACCAAGCCCGCGAAAGTTGTCAATTTGTTTGACCGCTGAACAAATTCGGCTTCGCCAATGACAATCATTTTATCCAAAACCGGCGCCAAAGCCGCGGCAATTTCCGCCTCGGAAGACAGATATTTTTGCCCCAGATAATTTTCTTTTTTCAAAACGCGAAACATATTATCGCACGCCGCGGCACGCCCCATTTTTTCCATCGCCAAATTTATTACCAGATCCGCCTCCAAAACTTTTTTGGCAATTTCAAATTTATCAATTTTCTCAAATTCACCCTCGGCCAAATCCGCCGGAGTAATGCCGAATTCTTGGCACGCGCCAACCAGTCCGGATTTTTGCGCCATTGCTCCCGCGGAAACATCGCCAAAACTTTGACCGCCAACCATGATATTTTCAATCTTCGCGCCTTTATCCAAAAGAGCCTGCAAAAGCGCGGTCAAAAACTCCGGCGAGGTGTTGTCGCGAAAATAACTGTGGCTGGCTTTCTCAATTGTCGGTAATATGACAATTTTTGAATCCGGCTCGATTTTTACGCCGCCGATTAGTTCCAGCGCTTTATCAATCGCTTCTTGCCGGTCATATTTAACTCGCCACACCGACACCGCGTTGGAATTTGGCGCAAAATTCAATTCATCGCCAATTTGATATTCTTTTTCGGATTTGCGCGCCCGCAAATTGCCAAACTCATCCTCCAAAAGCAAAACAAAATAGGGCGCGGCCGGATGAAGCAGGGTGGGAATGGAAACTTTCATTACGGAGTTGACTTTGGCAGTCTTGCTTGCCATCTTGTCAAGCGCGATCATGCAATAGGGGCATTCGGATAACGGATATTGCCAGCGGCGCTTGCATTTTGAACATTCATAAAACATAATCTTGTGGTAAAATAACAAAATCAGTTTTCAATTTTCATTTTTCAGTTTTCAATAAATGCTCATTTCCCAATTATTCAAACTGACAGTGCGTTTGTTTGGAAAATGATACATTGAAAATTCAATGGAAATTGAAAATTGAATATTGGAAATTATTGTCTATTATATGCCAAAAACCTATATTTTACCAGAGAAAAACCGGCGCCATATGCAAAAAATATGGGGGAAGCCCGTTTTTGGAACCGAAAGCGAAATAAAAGAAAAATACCAAAAACTTCTTGAAAAAAACAAATACAAAACCGTCATCACCGTGGGCGACTATTGTTCCCACCATTTGCCGTCCGACATCAAAATCTTTGATAAGCTGGTTCAGCGCAAAGCCTTCGCGCAAAAGCATAACTGCTCGTTAAATGTCAAAAACCCTGCCGGCACCATTCAAAAAGAAAGCTGGGAGATAATCCGGCAAGCGATAAAAGAAAAAGCCAACGTGTGCGTTGACGGCGAAGAGGACTTGCTGGTAATCCCCGCGCTTTTGCTGGCAAAAGCCAAAACGCTGGTCGCTTACGGCTTCCCCAACAAGGGGATTTGCCTTCTGGAAGCCAATCTCAAAAACAAAATTATATTCCGCCTCGCCCTAAAAAAATACTTCACCCCCGCCTTAGCGCCAAATCTCTGATTTGACCGTAATAAAGGGCGGGGCGATCCGCAAAACCGCATCGGATATGCCCAATGCGGTTTTGGTATTGTTTTACAAATTGAGATACTCCTCCGCCACATTGGCAAATTCAGCCAAATCATCAATATCGGACACTATCGCTTGATGAATAATGCCAAAATCCAAATCTTCATAATCATGAGCCACAACATTACGAAAACGCGCCATTTGAACCAATTTTTCTTCAAGCGATTTGGAAATCGATTTTTCTTCGCCCAAAATATAAAAAATTTCCGCGTATGTCCCCGGTTTGCGAAAATTTTTAAATGAAATCACCGCCTCGCCCAGATCAATCGCGGCTTGGCACGCCAAATATAAATATCTTTCGGCCGATCCGCGCAATATCGCGCTTGATTCAATTTCCTTGCGCGAATATTTTTTGTATCCTTCCAGCAGTTTGAGGTATTTTCTCACCGCGCTTATTTTTCTTATAATCGCGTTCGCGTCAACCATAGATTTAAAAATTATTTCGCAAAATCATATTTCAAAAACGATTCTCGCAAATCAAAATACTCGCTCATTATCGCGGTTTCCGCCAACACTTTTGATCCTTTTTCAAAAATCAAAATTCCATCTTTAATCGCGGCAAATTTCAAAAACGGACTTTCCGCGTCATTGAGCACCACCAAATCAACATTGTCATTTTTTAACACAGCCGCCAGATCGTTCATCAGTCTCAATTTGATCGCAAATCTTTTTTTGGAATCGTTTTCGTCCAAATAAACCGCAAAATCATAATCGCTCAAAGGACCGGCATCGCCGCGGGCTCGCGAACCAAAAACATACAACAATTGAATTTGCGAATACTTTTGGCAGATTTTTTTGATTTTTTCAATGATTTCTTTGTCCAACATGCTGCTTATTATGATTTTTTCAGTATATGCCAAAACCCCGCATTTTACCAGAAAAAACCGCCCCTTCCGCCTCGCCCTCAAAAAATACTTCCAATCAGTTCAAAGCTCCCGCCAATAGAGTGCTCGCATCCCAAGGTCGCACCTCGGCGTACTCGCCGAGGTGCGACCTTGTTAAGTAACCATTCACTGGGGTAGCGCATTATTCTCCCTTTTTTAAAGGGAAGCTTGCCCTGAGGTATTTCGCCGAATGGGTGCCCGTAGGGCGAGGGATTTGAATTTTAAATCCTCCGGCGCGATTACGCGCCACCTCTTTTTCAAAAGGAGGAATAGGTGCAAAATGTAATCCCCAGTAATACGAAAATAATTGCTCAACGCTCTCATTGAAATTATTTTTTGAGCAACGCGATTGCCGAAAAAACAACAAAAACCGCGCCGAAAGTATAAGCAACCTTGATCAAATAATCTTTGGCTTGTTCAATATCGATAACGTCCCAGATCGCCAAAATTTCGCGCGTATTTGCAAATGTCGCCGAAGACCTTTCCCATGCGCGCGATAATCTGCGGCAAATCCAATTTTTGCCCGCCCCAAATTTCTCTTGATTTGTTTAACATTTCTTTTATCTCCATAATTTTTGGAATTTAATTTTCAAAAGCACCGATCACCCAATCAAATTCATTTTGCCAATTCTTGCTCGGACAGCTCCATCCGGGACTGGCCGGATGCGGCCGGCCGCTGGTTTCCATGTCAACGACCCCCAGAACAAAAAACGCTCCGCGCGCGGCATCACATCCGCTTGATCCGGCACCATAGCGATAATAACGATAAGTATAGCCTCCGCACGTTCCCGTGCCAACGGGATCGCCGGGAACTTTCCCCATTATCTCCTCATCAACAAGCGGTTCTATAAACGACTTTCCATCACTATCATTATCCACCGTGGATGTATCCCAGCCACCGCAAGCACCCTCACTCTCGCCATAAGAAGATGTTGATCCAGGGTATCTCTCATACATGACGTGATACATCTGCAAAGCCAGCACAATCTGTCTCATATCGGTTAATCGCCGGCTATCGCGCGCCTTGGCGCGCGCCCCCGACATACTCACCAAAACCATCCCGGATAACACGCCGATAATAGCAATAACCACCAAAAGCTCGATTAAAGTGAAGCCTTTTTTATCTGATTTATCATCTATCATTTATAATTTATAATTTATCAGTTATCGGTCATCGGTCATCGGTCATTTGAAAATTATTCCGGAATCATTTCCGCGGGGATGATGTCAGTTTCAATCATACGATTTTTGGCACTCTGCTGGTAAAAATAATACCCCCAAAAACCGACCGCCAAAATCAGACAAACGACAATAATCGCCAGCTGAATTTTCTTTTTTTTCTCCTCCCGTTCAAAATCCGGCGGTGGCGTTGCATTATTGTCGCCGATACTGGGAATATAGCCGCTGAAATCAACCGGCTTGTTTTGATTTGATTCCATAATTTTAAAAATTATTTTTGCACCATCCCAATTGTGAGGGTACCGGAATAATTATAGGTACCATTGGGAAACTTCACTCCGGGAGAAATTATGCTGCCGGGTTTTTCCAATCTGGCGACCAACATATACCAATGACGGGTGTATGAAGAATCTGGAACATAGGTTCCCGTTCCCGTGTAATAACTATAAGTATAAACGCCAGCAGTATACGCATGCCCCGAAGCCGTGTTGACAGGATCTTTAGGAAGAACAATGTATGTTGCCAACGGCGTCGCCAATACTTGCCACGCGGCCGCGTTATTACTACTTCTCCATCCGATTGCGTTGGGATAAATTTCGTTTTCGGCATAATACATTTCCAGTGCTTTTCTGATTTGAGTAATGTCGCTGTTGCGTCGCGCGTCGCGCGCCTTAGCGCGCACGTCGGTCATACTCACCAAAACCATCCCCGATAACACGCCGATGATGGCAATCACCACCAAAAGCTCGATCAAGGTAAATCCCTTGCGATCGGATTTTAATTTGGTAAAAAAATGAGCCACTTGTTTTGCTGAATAGCGACTAATCAATAATCATTTAATATTTATTATTTATCAATGATTATTTATTATTCATCGGTTATCGGTTCATCTTGAATTTAACCCGCGCTTGATGTAATCGGCCAGCACATTTATTTTAACGCGGGTTTGCGCCATTGTGTCGCGGTCGCGCACGGTGACGTCGTTGTTTTCCAGAGAGTCAAAGTCCACGGTGACGCAATAGGGCGTGCCGATCTCGTCTTGACGGCGGTAGCGCTTGCCGATGTTGCCGTTATCGTCAAACTCGCACATAAATTCGGGTTTTAGCATATTGTAAATCTCGCGCGCCTTAGCCGCCAATTCGGGCTTGTTTTTCAATAACGGGAAAATCGCGGCTTTAATCGGGCTCAATCGACGGTCAAATTTGAGCAATGTGCGCTTCTCGCCGTTGACATCTTCTTCGGTATACGCGTGGTCCAAAAACATAAACAGCAGGCGGTTTAAACCCACGGAAGTTTCCATAATGTGGGGAATAAATTTTTCTTTGGTCCGCGGATCGGTGTAGCTCAAATCCTGCCCGGAGAATTTGGAATGTTGGCTCAAATCCCAATCCCCGCGCGCGTGAATGCCCTCCACTTCCTTGTAGCCGCCCAACGCCTTGAAATTATATTCAATATCGTAGGCCCGGCTGGCATAGTGCGCCAGCTTTTCGTGCTTGCACCAGCGGATAACGCTTTCATCCATACTATATTCCAAATACCAATCCCAGCGAATTTTTTTCCACTCTTCATACTTTTGCTCCATCATTGACGGATGCAAAAAATATTGCATCTCCATTTGTTCAAATTCGCGCGTGCGGAAAATAAATTGGCGCGCCACGATCTCGTTGCGAAACGCCTTGCCCGTCTGCGCGATGCCAAAGGGAAGCTTAACGCGCGTTGAATCAAGCGTGTTTTTATATTCCAAATAAATGCCGCCGCAAGTTTCCGGCCGCAAATAAACCACGTTTTCCTCGCTCAAAACATCGGTGGGCGAACCCAAATTCGATTTAACCATCAGGGAAAATCTTTTGGCCTCGGTCAAATCGGTTGAACCGCAGTTGGCGCATTTGAGCTTTTTTTGCTCCCTCAATTTTTCCAGCTCGACATTGATGAATTCCAACGGCTGTTTGTCCGCCGAAACATCAAACGCTTCCAAGATGTGATCCGCCCGCCAGCGGGCTTTGCACTTTTTGCAATCCACCTGCGGATCGTCAAAGCTATCCACATGGCCGGATGCCAGCCAAGTCGTGGGATGCATAAAAATCGCGCTGTCCAAGCCCACGACATCGTCGCGCAGCTGCACCATATGCCGCCACCACGCGTCGCGAATATTGTTTTTCAAAAGAGTGCCATAATGGCCATAATCATAAACCGCGGCAAAACCGCCGTATATTTCAGACGACGGAAAAACAAACCCCCTCCTCTTTGCCAATGAAATAATGTTCTGTAAATAATCCACGAAAGATAAAATCCGAATATCGAAATCCGAATATCGAAACAATATCAAATTTTCAAAATTTCAAAACGGAATTTTGTTTTGAAAATTAAATATTCGAATTTTAAAAATTGTTTCGGATTTCGAAATTCGATATTCGATATTTTTATTTATTTGGGTTGCACAATGCCGCCGTTCTCAACAATCGCGATATCGGAAAGCGAAGCGGTATCAAGCGCGTCCGCGGTCGACTCCATGGATGTTTTTGTCCACTCGTCATCGCCGCCAATCGTTGCCTGGCCGATAATACCGGCCACATTGTTAATTTGAGAATTCATCGGCGCCACCGCGACCTGAAAAGAAACATTCAGAGGATTGGAAACCAGCCCCTGCCCGGCGGCCATATCGCCGATATTCCAAACGATTCGGCGCGTCGACTGGTCATAGGCAAGCAAGCCCGTTTGATCCTCGGGGAAAACCTTGCCGCCGACAAATTGGGATTCCGGCGGCAAAACCGCGCTGGCAACAACATTGGCCACGTTGGAATAATAATTTTTCGCCTGCCATGTAATCGTGTAGGTGGTTGTTTCTTGCGCGCGCGGAGGAAGCGGACCGGTATTGCCAAAAATTTCATCGTTATAAAACACTTTTTGGGAAAGCTCCAATTTTGAACTGATCTTGGTGGCAAAATCCTCGCGCGCCGGACCGATCATCACCCGATTATTGAGTTCGGGCTGGTTTAGGCGGCTTATGTCTTCTTTGAGCTTTATCCAAAATTCGGCCATGCCCTCTTCCATCACCGACAGGTAAGCCAATTTATTGTTTTGCTTCCAGTCAAAAACGATGGAATTGTCTCCCTGCTCAAAATTGCCCGTGTCGGATTTAATCGAAGTGAAATCGTAAAGATCGCCGTCCAGCTTGTCCAGCAATACCAAATTGTAGAGCTCCTTATCGCTGATATTCTTGTAGTAGATTTCGTAGTGAAGCCACTCGCCGGGCTTTGCCGTGTAGTTCGCGTCGCCGTTGATTGTCTGCCGGATGGCAACCGTGGGCTTCACGATTTTGGTGCCTTTTTCAATTTCTTTGAGCGGCACATATTGCCCGTCTTTCCACATCCCGATGCGCGCGCGAAAGACTTTGCCGTCGCCCAAATCGCCGGAAAGCTGGCCGACAATATCAATAATGCCCGCCTGGTTTTTGTTCAGCACCGGAATAATCCACTCGTTTTTATCAAGAGATTGGGGAATGGCCTGGGAAAACGAATAACCCAAGGGATAATCAACATTCACTCGCAGATCGGTTAAAAGCCAATCAACATTGGAAAGATAATTGATCTTGAAATGAAAGCTTTTGTCCGCCTCCACCGTGGAGGATAAATCCATATCCAGCTCCAAAGGCGCGTCTTCCATTATCGTGGTGCAGGTGGTGTTTGATTCGTAGCGCGCGCTCAAATTTTTGGGCTGGTAGCTAAGCGCGGCTTTGGCGACTTTAGCGTCCCCGCTTTTGCCCACCATGCGAAACTTAAAGGAAAAGCTTCTTTCTTCCCCCGGATAAATCGCGCCGCCCAATTTTTCCGAATCAATAATTTCTTTGGTATATATTTTATCATCTTTAATCGCAAAATCCGGCGCCATAAAAATCAAATTCGGGTTTTCCAGCCGAAACTCGCCGTTGTTTTTATATTTGACGACATATTCCACCTCTTGCCCCAATTGCGCCGTTTGCGGTCCGATTATTTCCAGCCGCAATCCCTCTTTTGAATAAATATTCTTGCGCCAAAAGCCATAGCCGGCCGCGGCCATAATCAGAATAAAAACAATTAAAATTTTAACAAACTTGCTCATTTGAAATTTAAAAATTATTTTTTAAACATACCTTGATAGATATTCCCCAACCCTCTTTGCGTATCTCTATCCTGCCTCATAACTTTTTGCTGGTTCGGAGTGGCCTTTTGGTAAAAGCTTGTTTTTTCAATTTTACCTTCTTCTATGAATTTTTTATCCCTTTTGGCAACATCCAACCGAAAATACCCTCCCGAACCCGTCGCGCTCATAACAAATTTTTTAAGACCGTCGCCGGTATGTAATTGCAGGCGCTTGGCCAGTTTTTCATTTTCGCGAACTTTCCCGCCAATGTATTTTATCGCCCTTGATTTTTCAATGCTTGGATTGCAGGAAAAAAGATAGTCCTTTTCTTTGGATGTCTTTGCGTCCAATTTCGATTCTTTATTCGCCAAGCCGCCCGATGAAGAAATTTTTGAATCGACAACCGTTCGGCGGCTGTTGCTAAAACGCGAAGTTTGCGGCGGCTGTTTGTAAAGGTCGCTAAAATCAGTTTTATTTTCACCGCTTCCATTATTTGATTTTTTGCCGCCGCCGAGAAAATCTAAAATACCCATAATTTTTGATTATTAATTACTTTGAATTACGAAATTAGCATTTGTGGAAATTTGACTTTGGCTTTTGAAAAGTCAATTTTCAACAAATGCGCTCATATCAACGCTTTGTTGAAGTCAAATTTCAACATACTTGTTGAAAATTGACTTCAACAAAAGTCATTTCGTAATTCAAAGTAATTAAAAATTTAAAACAAGCCAAATAGTTTGACCAAAAACAGGATGTACAAAATAACATAAAGCCATCCTTGCTCAATGATAATTTTGCGCGAGAATGACGATAATGTCAACAAGACCACCGCAACGATTAAAAACGGCAGACCCAAATTCAACACCAACCCGTCCGCGCTCAAAGGCGAAAAAATCGCCGCAACGCCGCAAATCAGCAGAATATTAATCAGCGCGCCGGCAAAAACATTGCCCAAAACCGGTTCGTAGCGGTTTTGGCGGATATTTTTCACGCTTGTCAAAATTTCGGGCAAAGCAAGCGCGACCGCCAAAATCGATACCGACAAAACCGCCGCCGGAAACATAATTATGGCGTCGATATTAACCAGCGATTCAACAACAAACCCCGCGGAAAACGCCAAAATAAAGACCGAAGCCAATGCCGCCAAAAAAGATTTATATACGTTTTTGCGAACCAAAGCGGCGTCATAGTCAAACCTCTCGGCCACGACTTGAAAAATACGCCGGCCGGAAAACAAAAATCCCGGGGATATAAGATCGCGGGGGCCGAATTCTTCCGGCCTGCCCCTGAACACCAGCGGCAAAACCGCAAGAAAAGAAAGCATCAAGAACACCCCTTCGCCAAAAACAACTTGCCCGTCGCGAGCGCAAAAATAAAAAATCGCCAGTGCCGCGGCAAAAAGCGGCGCGTCAATTCGCGAACAATCTTCTCGAACGGCCAATTTTTTCGCCGCGATCGCCGCAATGCCGGCCGCCAACAAAACCAGGGCAAGCGACGATCCCAGCACGATGGGAATAACAATTTCGGGGTACCCCGCGGAAACCGCGGCCAGCGCCAGCGCCAATTCGGGCAAAGCTTGCGCGAGAAGCGAAAGCCGCGCGGTTTTCGCGCCAAAAATCCCGCCCGCGGCAGCAAACATCCATCTCGCCGCCATTAACAGCGCGGCAGACGCGATAACGAATATGATAAACCAAATTAAAAGTTCCACGGAGTTAGAAAATCAAAATTCAATTTTAAATTTTAAACAGAATCAAAATATTAAACTTTAAATCAAAACAGAATACTAAATTCCGTTTTAAAATTTGATTTTTAAATTTTGTTTATCATTTATCATTTGATTTTGATTTCTTGGTATTTTTAGTTTAGCATTTTTTTATCCCCAGCCAAACATTTGCGCCGTCAATTTTGGCGTCAATCGCCGCCGCGGTTTTTGCCGGTTTTTTAAACTCCAACCCCAAAGATTTGGTTTCTCCGACAATCATCGCTTGATTTCTTTCAATCGCCTTTTCCAACTCCTCTCCGGCTTGAACATAAATGGTAATTTTATCCGCGGGGACAAATTTGGCGGTTTTGCGCAACTGCTGGATTTGGCGCGTAATTTCGCGAATATTCCCCTCCTCTTTTAATTCCGGAGTAATTTCCCAATCAATCTCCAAAGCGGAGGATAGATTTTCGTCAAACTCAATCTTTTTGACATTCACCTCCTGCGCCAGCAAATCAATCAGCTCTTTGCCAAGCGCGATCTTGCCTCCCAGCATCATTTTTGCCAGCGGCCGGCGCACCTTAACGCCGTGCTTGGCGCGTTGAGCCAGCGCTTGCCCCACAATATCGCGAACTTTCTCCATTTGCGCTTCAAGCTTTTGATCAATTAATTTTTTGTCGGTCCGCGGATATTCTTCCAAATGCACGGATTTGGGTTTGGCAAAATTATTGCCATTTAAACCCTGCCAGACATCTTCGGCCAAAAACGGAACAAAAGGCGCGGAGATTTTGGCCAAAATATCCAGAACATAGGCAAAAACTTTGGCGGTTTCGTTTAATTCCGCGCCGGTTTTGGGCTGTTGCAATCTTCGGCGCGAACGGCGCACATACCACAGCGACAAATCATTGATGGCAAATTCTTCAATTTTCCTGGCCGCGCGGGCAATGTCATATTTCTCAAGCAAATCCGCGACATCGTCCAAAAGCGAGTTTAAGCGCGAAACAATCCAAACATCCAGAATGTTTTTGGGCGCGATAGTTTTGGGCGGCTTGATTTTTGGCGCGTAGGTTTTCAAAAACACATAACAATTCCAAAAAGTGAGCAAAAATTTCTTTTTCGCCAAATCCAAATCTTTTTCATTATAAAGTTTGGAGTCGCCCGGGTCGTTAACGGTGTAGAAATACCAGCGCAGAGCGTCCGCGCCGTATTTTTCAGTCATTTCCCACGGATTGACCACATTGCCTTTCGACTTGGACATTTTTTCGCCTTTTTCGTCCAAAACATGCCCCATTGACACCACGTTTTTATACGGCGCGCCAAATCCCAATGTTGTGGAAACCGCCAGCAGAGTGTAGAACCATCCCCGCGTCTGATCAATCGCTTCACAGATAAAATCTGCGGGAAAAAGCTCCGGCGGCTTGTTTTCGGATTGCTTTTTTTGGCGCGGCCAAAATTCCTGGGCAAAGGGCATCGCCCCCGAATCCAGCCAGCAATCGCAAACCTCGGGCACCCGCTCCATCTTTTGGCCGCATTTTTCGCAAATCGGATTTATATCATCAACAAACGGACGATGTAAGTCAATTTGCATATCGTCGTTAAACGGCAATTGTTTAAACTCAATCGCGCGAAATTTGCCCGTATCGATTTTTTTTATTTTTCCCGAATGGCGGCTTGCAATAATTTGCGGCAACTCAACGCCTTTCAATGTGTACTCCAAAATTGTAAGCGGCATTTCGTGCGACACAAAAACAATACGCTTGCCGTCATATTTTTTATCAATTTCAGCAATCAGCTCATATGTTCGCCGGCGAATATCCTGCAAGCTCTCTCCCCTGGGCGGCTTGGCGGTGAAGCGATTTTTTTGTTCCGCCAGATAATCCCAAAAATTTTTGGGATCCTGTCCGTTAAAAATACCCGCATTGGTTTCACGCAATCTTTTATCAAAAATAATTTTTGCCCCAGTAATCTCCGAAATTATTTGCGCGGTTTCTTTGGTACGCAGCAAATCCGAAGAAACAACCAAATCAATTTTTTCTTTTATCAGTTTTTTGGACGAAATTTCAACTTGCCTCTTTCCTTCATCGGTGAGCGGTAAAGGCTCCGGTTCCGGCCAGCAAGACGCGATTTTTTTTATTTGCCGCATTGAATGGCCGTGGCGAAAAACAAAATAGCGGTTATTTGAATATTTTTGGCCGAGCAGATCACCGACCGATCCAAATACTTTGCTGTTGCCGCACTCGCACCGCCAAACCGGCAGAGGTGTGCCCCAATAGCGATCGCGGGATATTGCCCAGTTCTTGACCTCGCGCAACCATTCGCCGAATCTTCCCTCCTTTAAGTGCGCCGGAACCCAACTGATTTCTTGATTGTTCGCAAGCAATTCCTTTTTCAAGCCCGACATTTTTATAAACCAGCTCTTTTTAGAGTAGTAAAGCAAGGGCGTTTTGCAACGCCAGCAAAACGGATAGTCGTGCTCATACTCTTCGGTTTTAAAAAGCAAGCTTCTTTCTTTCAAATCGGCGACAATCAGCGGATCGGCGTCTTTGACAAACATTCCCGCCCATTTTGGAACCGAAAGCATAAACCCGCCGTCCTCGGCAACATTCAAAATCACGGGAAATTCGGGCAACTCTTCTGCGCGCAATTTTTCGTTTTCTTTTCGAATCGCCTCCATATCCTCGGCGCCAAACGCCGGCGCGATATGCACAATTCCCGATCCATCAACCGCGGAAACAAAATCCGCGCCAATAGTTTTATAAATTGTTTTTTGCGATTCTCCGTTAACCGGATAGACGGCCTGATAGCGCAAACCGATTAGCTTGCTCCCGGGCAATTCTTCAACAATTTGATAATCATCGGACAAAACGGCAAACCTGTCTTTGGCCAAAATTAGCGATTCTCCCGCGCCGGTTTTGGGGACGGCTTTAACGTAGGTCAAATCCGGGTTAATCGCGCAAGCCACATTAGCCGGCAGAGTCCATGGCGTGGTGGTCCAAACCAAAAGCGAAGTGTTTTTTATTTCGGGGTTCAAAACGCGAAACTTCACGTAAACCGAGGTTTCTTTCACTTTTTTATATCCTTGCGCCACCTCGTGGCTGGAAAGTCCGGTGCCGCATCGCGCGCAATAGGGCAAAACCTTGTAATCCTGGAATAAAAGCTTTTTTTGCCACGCCCGCTTTAAAATAAACCACACCGACTCCATATATTGGGGGTCGTAAGTGATATAGGGATTATCCAAATCCAGCCAATAACCGATGCGCTCAGTCAAATCGCGCCATTCGCCGATTTGTTCAAACACCGAATCTTTGCATTCTTTATTGAATTTTTTAATGCCGTATCGCTCAATTTCCTTTTTGTTTTTCAACCCAAGTTTTTTTTCAATCTGCAATTCCACCGGCAAGCCGTGCGTGTCCCACCCGGCGCGCCGCCGAACGCGAAAACCGCGCATCGTTTTGTAGCGGCAAACCATATCCTTGAAAACCCGCGTCTCCACATGGTGGATCCCCGGTTTGGCATTGGCCGTGGGCGGTCCCTCATAAAACACAAAATCGCGTCCTTTGCCCGCCGTAGCCTTGGCGAATGAGGGGCGGCTTTTCACTGATTTTTCAAAAATTTGATTTTCCTTCCAAAACTCAATTATTTTCTCTTCTCGTTTTTTATTATCCTGCTCCATAAATATTTTGTTTGATACACTCCCCATATTAGCAAACTTCCCCAACATTTTGTAGGGCCGCCCTTTACTTGTCTCGCCGTAGCGTTGCGAAGGCGGATGGCCGCCCGCACCCACACCCGTAGGGGCGGGTCTTGTACCCGCCCGCATTTTGCTCTTGTGTTTGTCTTTGTTATTCACCTTTGTATTTGTATCCGCGTAGGGGCAACCTTTATGGTTGCCCGCACCCCTGAATCCAATGCGGGCGGGTACAAGACCCGCCCCTACGGATGCGGACGGGCACAATGCCCGTCCCTGCAAAAACGCAAATGCGCGCGAGGTTCGCAAACAATCACCGCAAGAAATTCAGGTAATTCTCTGGAGTGATAATATCAAACGATGCTTGCGGATAGGTTTTTTGCCACAATTCCGGCGCTTTTTGGCCGCGATCCCGCCATTTGCACTCAAAGGAAAAAATTTTGCCGGCGCTTTCTTTGACAATATCTATTTCTTGACCGGTGTGCGTGCGCCAAAAATAATAATTTTCCAACTTGCTTTCAATCAATGTCCTTTTTTGCATTTCCATAAAAATAAAATTCTCCCAAAGCTGGCCAACATCGTCGCGCAAAGATAAATTGTTGAATTGCGAAATCACCGCGTTGCGCACCCCATTGTCCAAAAAATAATACTTGGCTTTTTGCGAAATTTCACTGCGCAAATTGCGCGAAAATCCGCGCGTTTTTTTGATGACAAACATTTTTTCCAGCAAATCCAAATAACGCGCCGCGGTTTTGGCATCGGTTTTGGCGGTTTGCGCAACTTCGTTGATGGAAACTTCGCCGCCAACCTGAAACGCCAAACATTTGGCAACATCCAGCAAAGTGTCCGGCGATCGCACCGCCTCCAGCGCCAGCGCGTCTTTGAAAAGATAGGAAGAGACCAACTCATTGAGAATTTTTGCCTTTTTCTCCAAATTCGGCTCGCTTAAAACTTCGGGATATGATCCGTAGACCAAAAATTTTTCCAACTCAACATCCAGCTCAAACGAGCTTGCCTCCATTTCTTTTTGCGCCAGCGGCAAAAGCAATATTGAAAAATGCCGGCCGGTGAGCGGTTCGCCGATTTCATTGGAAATGGAAAGCGACGAGGAGCCGGTCAAAATGATATTTTTTTCGGGAAACGCGTCAATCATCATTTTGGCGCCCCGCCCGATTGACGGAATAAATTGCGCTTCGTCTAACGCGATAATTTCATATGGCCGGGCAAAATCCAAAATCTTGGTTTTGTTTTCGGAGCGAAAAATCTCCCGCAGTTCAATATCGTCGCCGGTGGAATAATAGATTTTTTTATCTTTCTGCGTTTTTAAATACGCTTCCAAAAGAGTGGTCTTGCCCACCCGGCGCGGGCCGTAAATCACCAAAATTCGCTTGGGCGATATGTTGGCTTCAACGGTTTGCAATCTTTTAAATTTCATAAATTCGCGGTGATATAATACCTCACTTTTATACAAATATATGGTATCATACCCCCTCACTTTTTGTCAAACCCATAACATCTCCCCTCAACCCAAAAAATTACAGGGGTCGAACCCCTGTAAATTTTCATTTTGATTTTTGAATTTTTCCGCCAAAGGACGGATCCGCCTCTGACGGAGAATTTACCTTTATTATATTATTTATTCGCGTTTGAATTTTTGCGTCGTAGGGGCGGCCTTTATGGCCGCCCCTTTATGAAATGCGGGCGGGTACAAGACCCGCCCCTACGGGTACGGGTAGGCATAAAGACCGCTCCTACGGGTTCAAAAACGGGTGGAAAAAAAGCGAAAAGCGGGCTTTCGCCCGCTTATTTGCCGTTTATTTTTGTTTCGCGCCACAGACGGCGCGCCCATTCGCCGTCCGCGGGTTTTGCAAAATAAACGATTTGTAAAATAAAAAATTGGTTGAATCCAATTTGTTGAAACATATTGCGCGCAATATGTTTTTACTCTCTGTCTTACGCGGCCGGCTGTTCTTCGGCCGGTTGCGCCGGAGCTTCCGGAGCTTCCGTAGATTCAGGAGCGGCGGCCGGTTCCGGGGTGGCTACCGCCGGTTCCGGGGTGGTTGTAGGTTCAACCGGGGTTCCTGTTTGTGTGTCGTCCATAAAAATATTTTTCAAAAATCTCATTTTTTCCGACAAAATGGGCGTTTGGCGCAAAAAATTTAATTTTTGTTTTTAACCCCGCTTTTAAGCGAGGAGGTTTGCCCGAGACAAATTTGCCTTCGGATCGCGCCCTTCGCGCGCCTCGCGCTCTTGCGAGCCTGCCTTGATAATAGGCTCAATCGCCGATATTTGTCAACCTCAACAAACGCATAGACCCCCAAAGCTCTTGAAAAAATAAAAGAAATGTTGTAAACTTTCGATTATGACAAAAGAAAATAACAAAAACAGCGACATCACCGCCGCTGTTACAATAAACCCTCCCCGAACCGGGGAAATTGTAAAGGGAAAGGTTATTACCCAAGAACGTTCTTCGTTATATATCGATCTGGGCGCGATCGGCACCGGAATAGTTTGCGGCAAGGAATTTTATGAAAGCAAAGAAGGATTGAAAAATATCAAGGAAGGAGATTCCATCGCGGCGAAAATCATAGACTTGGAGAACGAGGAAGGATATATTGAATTATCGATAAGCGGCGCCACGCGCAAGCTGGTCTGGGACGAATTGCGCGAAAACTATGAAAAACGCGCGCCAATCGGCATAAAAATTACCGGCGCCAACAAAGGAGGCTTGATGGCAAAAGTTTCGGGACTATCGGCATTTCTGCCGGTTTCCCAGCTGGCCAGCAAGCACTATCCCAAAGTGGTGGGCGGTGATCCGGATAAAATTTTAAAAGAATTACAAAAATTCATCGGCGAGGATCTTTCGGTGCGCATATTAAATTTAAAGCCAAAAACCGGCGAAATTATTCTTTCGGAAAAAATGGCCGAAATGGAAGAGCGAGAAGCACAACTCAAAAAATATAAAATCGGGCAAATGGTTGACGGAGAAATAACGGGAGTGATGGAATTCGGCATTTTTCTGCGCTTTGACAACGGCAACGCGGAAGGACTCATTCCCGTGGCGCAAATCGGCGAAAATCGCGCGAAAAACCTCTCGGATCATTTCAAAATCGGCGACAAAATAAGCGCCAAGATTATCGAAATTGCCGGCAGTAAAGTGTTCTTGTCAATTAGAGATTCCGACAAAAAAGAATAAGGTTTTATTGATTTATTCAAATGAAAGGTTTTTTGAAAAATTTTGTTGCCGCAGTCTTTGTTTTGGCCGTGCTTGCCGGCTTGTTTTCGTTATTCGTTGAACAGCCCGAAACGCCGCGAGAGATTTCTCTTTCCCGGCTTGTGGCCGATATCAACGAATCCAAAATAGAAAATATCGCGGTAACCGGAGACACGCTCACGATCACCTATAATGAGGCCGCGGATAGCCAAATAACCGCCAAAGCGAAAAAAGAGACCGACTCTTCCCTTTCTCAAACGTTAATTAATTTGGGCGCCGACCATGAAAAGCTGGCCGCTGTGGGCTTTGAATCCAAAGAAGATACAAGCGTTTGGGTTTGGCTGGCGCCGCTGATTTACAGCATCTTGCCGCTTTTGATCATTTTGTTTGTTTTTGCCATGATATTTCGACAGGCCAAAGGAAACGCGATGCAGGCGTTTGATTTCACCAAAGCGAAAACCCGTATCTTGGGCGGCAAGCAAAAAGAAAAAACCACCTTCAATGATGTCGCGGGACTAAAAGAGGCAAAAGAGGAATTGCAGGAAATCATTGATTTTTTAAAGCGCCCGGAAAAATATTTAAAGATGGGCGCCAAAATTCCCCGCGGCGTTTTATTGATGGGGCTTCCCGGCACCGGAAAGACGCTGCTCGCCAAAGCCATTGCCAGCGAGGCCGATGTTCCTTTTTTTTCAATTTCCGGTTCGGAATTTATTGAACTGTTTGTGGGAGTCGGCGCCAGCCGAGTGCGCAGCTTGTTTGAACAGGCCCACAAAAGCAAGCGGGCGATAATTTTCATTGACGAAATCGATTCAATCGGCAAGGCGCGCGGCGTGGGAGTCACCGGAGGTCACGAAGAGCGCGAGCAAACTTTGAATCAAATTCTGGCGGAAATGGACGGCATTGAAAGCGGCGAAGGTATCATTGTCTTGGCGGCCACAAACCGGCCGGAACACCTTGACGCGGCGTTGTTGCGCCCGGGAAGGTTTGACCGCCGCATTGTTTTGGATCTCCCCGACAGCAACGACCGCGAAGCTATTTTGGCAATCCACTGCCGCAAAAAGCCTTTGGCAAAAGACGTTAATCTGCGCGAAATCGCCGAACGCACTCCGGGTTTTTCGGGTGCCGACATCGCGAACGTGGTCAATGAAGGTGCGCTTTTGGCGGCGCGGCGCAACAAAAAACAAATTTTTCAAACGGAATTTTTGGAATCCATCGAAAAAGTTCTGCTTGGGCCGGAAAAGAAAAGCCACCTTCTGTCAAAAAGCGAGAAAAAAATCGCCGCCTATCATGAATCCGGACACGCTTTGGTTTCATCTTTTTCGCCCGACACCGAGCCGGTGCGAAAAATTTCCATTATTTCGCGCGGTATGGCGGCCGGCTACACCTTAAAGAGCCCTATCGAAGAAAAGAAACTGCGCACCAAAGATGAGTTTATCGCTGAAATTGCCACGCTTTTGGGCGGGATGACTGCCGAACAGCTGATTTTTGGCCAGGCGTCGACCGGCGCGGCCAACGACTTGAAAGTTGCTTCCAAAATCGCGCGAAAAATGGTAAAAGAATACGGCATGTCGCCGCTGGGTCCGATTACTTTCGGCGAAAAAGAAGAGCTGGCGTTTTTGGGGCAGGAATTTGAAGCACGAACAAACTATTCCCACGAAACCGCGTCAAAGATTGACGATGAAGTTTCAAAAATCATCAAAGAAAGCCAAGACACCGCCAAAAGAATCCTCAACGAAAAAAAGGATATTTTGGAAAAACTCGCGCAAAGACTGATCGAAAAAGAAACCGTTGAAAAAGAAGAATACGAAGAACTGGTCGGCATCAAGGATGCTAAAATCCAAAACTCTAAATCCTAAATTCCAAACAAATTCAAATATCAAAATCAAAACTTCAAAACTGAATGCTTTTCTGCTTCTTGCTTTGATCTTTGAAATTTTGGGGGGTGGATTTGTTTAGAATTTAGTGCTTGGAATTTGGGACTTCTTCCATGGGCGTGTAGCTCAGTGGTTAGAGCAACGGCCTTATAAGTCGTAGGTCGATGGTTCGATCCCATCCACGCCCACAAAATGGGTTGATGAGCAAAAAAACAATGCTCGCCGGGCGATTGGCGCAGTGGTAGCGCGTTTCGTTGACATCGAAAAGGCCACAGGTTCAATCCCTGTATCGCCCACCGGTTTTGACTTTTTGGCGAATTTGGTTTATAGTTATCACTTGTTGGATACAAATCTGTTGAATTCAAATTTCAACAAGCATGTTGAAGTTTGAATTCAACAACAAAAGCTTCAAATAAGAATTAATAACATGGATATCAAGATTAAAGAATTTGCAAAACAAAACAAGCGCGAAGGATTGCCGCCGATCAAGGCCGGCGATACCGTGCGCGTTTATCAAAAATATAAAGACAAGGACAAGGAAAAAATCCAGATGTTTGAAGGGCTGGTTTTGTGCCGCAACCATGGCAATGAAATGGGCGCGGCCATCACGGTGCGCAAAATCGCCTCGGGCGTGGGCGTGGAAAAAATATTTCCGCTTCATTCCCCCGTCATCGACCGCATTGAGATCGTTAAATCCGGAAAAGTGCGCCGCGCCAAAATCTATTACATCCGCGACGCGAAAGGCCGCAAGGCAAGATTGAGGCGAGTGGAAAGGAATCTGAACGCCGAACCCGAAGAAATTGAAGAAGAGCCGGCCGCCGAAGAACCAAAGGCGGAAGCCGTTTCGGAAGAACCCGAAAACAAACCGGAAGAAAAAACGAAAAATCAAGAAGCCTAACCGCTTCTTGATTTTTATTGCTTTTACGATAAACTATTGACTATTCCGCTTTGCGGAATACGGCCGCCTTCGTTAAAACTTCGGCGAGCCAATGCCCGGGTGTTGGAATCGGCAGACAAGCTAGCTTGAGGTGCTAGTGGGCTCACCCCCGTGCGGGTTCAAGTCCCGCCCCGGGCACAACAAATTTTGCGGATAAAATTTACCATAATTGGTAATTTGTAGTTTATAGTTTGAAAAATGCGAAATATCCGTATCACCAAAAGAAAAATTTGTTCCCAAACTCCTAATTACGCACACAAATTACCGAATTTATGTTTCCGGGCGCTTAGCTCAGTTGGCCAGAGCGGCTCGTTTACACCGAGTAGGTCAGGGGTTCAAATCCCTTAGCGCCCACAGCAGATTAAAAAGAGGAGGCGCGTAATAATATGGCAAGAATAACTGGGAAATCGTTGGCATTGGATATAACAGCGATTATTGCTGTCTGCATCGCTTTTGTTATTTTACTGCAATACGGATACATTTTTATAGGTGCCGTAGCCGCAGTAATATTTGGCGTGGCAGGAATATGCATCGGGGGGCGATCTATGCAATTGGGTTAGCCTTCTTTTTTTGCAATTTTGGGATAAAAATGGTATAAAAATGCTGTTGTCCAAACAGCTTGTTTTTTGTTGTTTTTTGTTATTTTTCGGATTTCCCTCCTACGCTAAAGCTTCGGAGGGCAAGGGTGGGATGCCAGAGCGGCCGAATGGGGCGGTCTCGAAAACCGTTATGCCTTCACCGGCATCGGAGGTTCGAATCCTCCTCCCACCGCAACAAATTTTGCGGACAAAATTTGAAGTAATTAGTAATTGGCAGTTGGTAATTTGGAAAATACAAAATACTTGAAGCGCCAAAAGCAAAATTTGTTCCCAAGCTATAAATTGCTCGCACAAACTACAAAACCATATGCAATTTTTTTCGAAGAAGCAAAATCCCGAAGAAGATCCGCAAACCACCAAAGAAATTTTGGCCGAGTTCAAAAAGGTGAAGGAAAAATGCCAAAGGCTTTCCCGCCAAGTGAAAGACCTTGAAGAAAAAAACCGACAAAACATCAGCAAAGTCGGCGTGGTGAGGTTCAATCCTTTTGAAGGCTTCGGCGGCAACCAAAGCTTTTCGCTGGCAATTTTGGATGACAACAATCGCGGCGCGATTATCACCAGCTTGTTTTCCCGCGACGGCAACCGCGTTTACGCCAAACCCGTGGATAACGGCGAGTCGCAATACCCCCTGTCGAAAGAAGAAAAACAAGCAATAGAAATCGCGCAAAATAATAAATCCGAAATTCGAATTTCGAAATCCGAAACAAATTCTAAAAGTTAAATTTTTAAATATTTGAAACGAAATTAATTTTTGTTTTAATTATTTGAAAATTCTAATTTCGATATTGTTTCGATATTCGGATTTCGATATTCGATATTAATAAGATGGCTGATCAATCTGATAAAAATTTAATCTCTCGGCCGCCCGTGGTGGTGGTGATGGGGCACGTGGATCACGGCAAGACCTCCATCTTGGACTATATCCGCAAAACCCATATCACCGACAAAGAGTCCGGCGGCATCACCCAGCACATCGGCGCTTCGGTGGCGGAATTTAACGGCAAAAACATCACTTTCATCGATACCCCCGGCCATGAAGCGTTTTCGCAAATGAGAATTCGCGGATCAAAAATCGCCGATATCGCAATTTTGGTTGTTGCCGCCCAGGAAGGTTTTAAACCCCAAACAAAAGAGGCGGCAAACGCCATTAAAAAGGCCGGCATTCCGGTGATTGTGGCGATCAACAAGACCGATTTGCCGCAGGCAAACATCGATAAAGTGAAACACGATCTGCAGCAGGAAGACCTTTTGACGGAAGACTGGGGCGGCAACGTGCCGACAATCAATGTTTCGGCAAAAACCGGTGCCGGAATCAATGATCTTTTGGAAATGATTTTACTGGTCGCCGAAATAGAAAATCTGCAAGCGGATTTGGCCGCGCCGGCAAACGGAGTCATAATTGAATCGTCGCTGGACCGTCAGCGCGGCCCCAGTGCCAGCATTATTTTGCAAAGCGGAGCTTTGGAACCCGGAAAAATCATCGCCACCGACTCGGCGTTGGGAAAAATAAAATCTTTGGAGGATTCGCGCGGCAATAAGATTGAAAAACTGCTCCCCTCTCATCCGGCAATCGCGATCGGATTGGACGAAGTGCCCATTGCCGGCGAAATGTTTTCTGAATTCGAAGGCTTGGAGGCGGCACGCGATTTTGTGATCGCAAAACAAAGAGAAGCAAAACTTAATGTTCAAAAAATTTCGCCAGAGGCGCTGTCGGACGGCCAAAAATCATTGAATCTTGTTTTAAAAGCCGACGTTTTGGGTTCGCTTGAAGTTCTCAAAGAAACAATCTGCCAAATTCCGCAAGAAAGCGTTGCTTTAAACATTCTCGACGCCGGCGCCGGCGAAATCAGTTTAAATGACATTAAAACCGCGCGTGCGGCGCGCGAAGCGGGCGGAGTCACGATTATCGGTTTTCGCGTGAAAACGAACCCCGATGCCAAAGCAATGGCCGAGCGCGATAAAATTCGCGTGATGAACTTTGACGTCGTTTATGAAGCGATTGAATGGCTGCGCGCGTATATGGAAAAAATAAGAACCCCGAAAACCGAGCGCAAAGACTGGGGCAAGATGAAAGTAATTTTGAGTTTTTGGAGCGATAAAAAACGCCAAATCGTGGGCGGAAAAATGATTGAAGGCGAGGTGAAAAAGAACGTCAAAATCGAAGTCCTGCGCGGAGAAGAAATGGTCGGACAAGGCCGCCTGGTGAATTTGCAGAAAAATAAAAAAGATATTCCTCACGCGTCAAAGGGAGATGAAGTGGGCATTCTTTTTGAGGGCGACCAAAAAATAGAGGAAGGCGATTATCTGGTTTTTTACACCCTCGAAAAAAACCCCTAAATCGGTAAATTTCTGAATTCCTAAATTGCTGAATTATTGAATAAATTACAAAATTTTGAAATTTTAATATTTATTCGGAAATTAGAAATTTGGAAATTAAGTAATTTTTTTAAAATGGAACATCGCGTCAAAAAAGTGGAATCGCTGATACGGCAAATTCTGGCGCAAATGCTTGCCGAAGAATTTATTCCTCCGGCAGGAACGATTTTGTCGCTCACCAAGGTTTCGGCCAGCGGCAATTTGCAGGAGGCCAAAGTTTATATCAGCGTGCTCCCCGACCAAGAACGGGAAAACGTGGTTTCGGTTTTAAAAAAAAGAGCCCGTTTTTTTCAAAGCATGCTCAACCGGAAATTAAGGATGCGCCCGGTGCCCAAAATTATTTTTGTCGGCGACAAACAACCCCTCCAAGCGCAAGAAGTGGAAACCATTTTGGAACAATTGAAAAAATAATAAATTTGTATTAAGATTTTACTCATCAACTCATTAACCCATCGCTTGTCAACTATTCTATGGCCGGTTAGCCAAGTAGTAAGGCAACGGTCTGCAAAACCGTTATACATGAGTGCAATTCTCATACCGGCCTCAACAAATTTCGCGCGCAAAATTTGCCGCAATTGGCAATTAGTAGCTTGTAATTGTTGTTGAAGTCAATTTTCAATAAGCATGTTGAAATTTGACTTCAACAAAGCGTTGATGTGGGCGCATTTGTTGAAAATTGACTTTTCAAAAGCCAAAGTCAAATTTCCACAAATGCTAATTTCGTAATTTAAAGTAGTTTGTAATTGAAAAATACAAAATACTTGAAGTGTCAAAAGCGAAATTCGTTCCCCAATTACAAATTACCCGCACAAATTACTGAATTTTATATCCGCCCGGGTGGTGGAATCGGCATACACGAGGGACTTAAAATCCCTTGAGAGCAATCTCGTGCGGGTTCAAGTCCCGCCCCGGGCACCGAGAACATCGAGTTAATAAAAAAACAAAAAACGCTTTTGGTAAAAAGCGTTTTTTGTTTTTTGATATTAAGTTTTAATTGTTTTCCAAAACTTCCACGTAGGCGTATTTCACGCCGAAGTTTTTGGCTTGCTCGTAGGTGGGAAACCAGATGTCAAAATGATAGCTTCCCTTGCGCGCGTGCATTCTGTCTTGCACGGAAAATAATTTATCGCCGAACAATTCGGGAATGCGCAATTCGGTGCCAAACGGCAATCCGTTGTTTGCCACGATTCCGTCGCGGACATAAGTCCCGTTGGCGGTGATAAACGGCGTGCTGTCGGTTTGCGCCACTGTACTTGAATATCCGGTCAAAACCACTCTGATGCGGCGTATCCGCACCTGCGAGAGATTCAAATCGCCTATCTTGGAACACGCCTCGGCATCATTTTTGATTCCCAAAAGATGCGCCCGCGAAATCATTATTCCGCTATATTCCAAAGATATTTTCTCGCCGGTTAAATCGGCTTTTGGCGGCAAACCGCCGATTGCGTCCTTGGCAGGCATTGATTCGGCCGCCAGGCACGCGCCTCCCATTATTAGAATTAAAACGAGCAAACCTTTCCTGCAAGCTGACGGGCAAATACTCATAACAAACCTTTTGCCATAGATGCCTTTCTATGCGTTTTTAGCGATATTTCGCGCCTCGCAAAATTCCGTTCAAACAGGCGCAAATTTCGCGTTTTTTAATGCGACGCCATCAATTTTATAGCATTTGACATATTTTGTCAAGGGTATTTGGGGCTTGAATGTATATACATATGTATATACATTCAAACGCGTTGGGGTTGTTCAATCACTCTCCATTTTTTCCATTTCTTCCAAAACGGCCGTTTTGTCGTTCCATTTGATTTTTTTGCCGCCGGCAACGCACATTGAGTCCTCGCACCCTTTGCCGGTGATAACCACTCTGTCGCCGCGCCGCGCGCTTTTGAGAGCTTCTCTTATCGCTTCGCGCCGATCCTCGATTTTTTTAATTCCGCTTTCGCTTTCGCAAGCGATTTGATTGATAATCGCCATAGGATCCTCGTCATAGGGGTCTTCATTGGCAAGCACAACCATATCGCAATATTTTTTGGCCAAATTCCCCATCACCGGCCGCTTCCACTTGTCCCTGCCGCCCCCGCAAGCGCCCAGGACGCAGATTAGCTTGCCCTCCAGTCCGCTTTTTAACGCTTGATAGCACTTTTCCAAAGAATCGGGAGTTACCGCGTAGTCAATAAAAACTTCAAACGGTTCGGCAATCACCCTCTCCATCCTGCCCGGCACGATTCTGATTTTTTCCAGCGCCGCCCGGCAAACGCCAAGATTGACTCCCTGCGACCGCGTCGCGCAAATCGCGGCCAGCGCGTTATAAACATTGAATTCTCCGGGCAAGCGCAATTTGAATTGAGTTTCCTCGACCTCAAACGATACGCCGCCCGCAAGCGGTGTCGCGTTTCGCGCGAATATTCTTTTGTTGCCAACGGCATTTTGATTGCTTCCGCCAATCGCGTAGATATATTTATTCTTGGCGGCGAATTTGGCGAAAAAATCAAAATTGGCGTCATCGCCGTTGATAACGTGAATTTTTTTGCAAGATTCAAACAGCTTGCCTTTGGCCGCCCGGTATTTTTCAAAACTTCCATGCGATTCAATATGCTCGGGAGTAACATTGGTGATCACCGCAAGCTCAAAATCAATGAAGCGGTGGCGGTGCTGGGCGATTCCCTCGGAGCTTATTTCAATCACGGCATATCGGCATTCCGCGTCCGCCGCGCGGCGCAAAAATTTTTGCAAAGCAAATCGCCCGGGCATTGTCATCCGCGAATTATTTTTCCATAATTTATCTCCAATTTCAAATTCAATTGAAGAGGACAAGGCAACTTTATAGCCGGCTTCTTTTAAAATTTTTGCGGCCATTATCGCCGTGGTTGATTTTCCGTTCGTGCCGGTGATGCCGATAACTTTTAAGCGCCGCGACGGGTTCCCGTAATAAAGCGCGGCAAAAAGAGCCAGCGCCAAATGATAGACTCCCAAGGCGCGCTTGGGCAAAAATTTTTGGGCAAACGTCTTTAATCGAGCCAAATTGATCATATGCTCAATTATAGCCAAACTCTTGCAAAAATCAAAAAATATGATATAGTTTGTCTTGTCGCAAGAATTTTCATTTTTCACTTTTATTTTTTAATTTTTAATTTGAAACATGCCAATTACCAAATCAGCAAAAAAAGCTTTGCGCCAAAACATCAAGCGGCAGGTAAAAAACAAGCTTGTTAAAAAAACCTTGAAAGCCGTTTTAAAAGAAACCCGCGCACTGGCAATCGGCGAAAAAACCGAAGACGCGAAAAAGAAGCTGCCTTCGGTCTATAAAGCGCTGGATAAAGCCGCGAAAACCGGACTGATAAAGCCTAACACCGCGGCCAGAAAAAAATCCCGCGCCGCTAAATTGATCAACAAAATAAAAATCGCGTAAAAAACGCGATTTTTATTTTTCCCCTCATCACCCCCCATTCCCCAATTATATGTTTATGTTTAAATGATTATATGCTTAGCGAAGCGCATGATTATATGATTACATGATTCACAGCGCCGCCGCCAATAAATCCAGCGCGGCTCCAGAATCAACCTTTCCCGTTTTAACATCAAAATCGGTTTGGCAGATTCGGCGATAAATTTCCCGCAATTCAAAAAGAGAAAAGCGGCGCGCTTGCGAAAGGGTTTTCCCGAACACGTAGGGATGTATGCCCAGCCGCGCGGCAGTGGCGGCGCCAGCCGAATCTTTCACCAAAAGCAAGTTTTTAAATTGCGAGGCAATGAGCGCCAGAAGATAAACCGGATGGCTGCCTTTGTCGATATGATCTTTTAAAAGAAATAATGTCTTTTTTTTGTCCCGCGCCGCCGCCGCGTCAACCACCGCGAAAATATTGGCCTCCGAAGACAAAGCCACGGTTCGCTCAACGTTATTGACGCTGATTTCCTGCCCGGACCAAAAATGCGCCAGTTTCTGAATTTCGTTTTGCGCCCGCCAAAGATCGCCGCCGACGCGAGCGGACAGCACTTCAATTGCCGGCGCGCCGATGTAATTACCCGTTTTTTTAAATTCCGCCGCAATCCACGCGTTCAGCCGCGCCCCGGCCAAAGGCGTAAATTCTTTGACCTGCGCGCAAGACAAAAGGATTTTTAGCAAACGGTCAGCTTTCAAAACCTTCCCTTCTTGATAAAAAACCACATTGTGCTCCGCGCGAGACATTTCTTTGACGCGGGCAATCAAGGCTTCTTTGAAATTTTTATTGGAAACAGGATTTTTGATCACAAAAAACTTTTTCGCGCTAAATAATGAATTTTGGTTCAATTTGGAAAAAAAATCTTCACTGGTATCGGCAAGCGCGTCAAAAACCGCGAAATCCAATCCGCGGGTTTGTTTTTTGTATTCTCCAATAATTTCGGCAAGTTTTCGCGACAACCGAAACGTATCTTGTCCATACAAAAAAATCAGCATTTACTTAATGATAGTTCGCACTTTTTCAATGATTTCTCCGGGAGTAAAATGCGCCTTAATCAAATAATCCGTCGCACCGAGATTCAAACCCTTATCCACGTCTTCTTTTTGTCCAAGGTTTGAAAGCACAATCACGGGAATTGAAGCGGCAAAAGGATCTTCCCTTTTTTGCGCCAAGACCTCAAACCCGTCAATCCCGGGCAAAATCAAATCCAAAAGCACCAAATCGGGCTTTTCTTCTTTAATCTTTTGCAGCCCCTGTTCACCATCGGCGGCTTCAATCACCTCATACCCCTCGTTTGACAGCTTTTTGACGATCAATTCTCTCAAAAATTTATCGTCTTCAACAATAAGAATTCTTTTTGCCATAATTTTATTGTTTTGGCATTATTCAATTCGCATTAATATATTTATTGATTTTTTCAACCACCTCCTTGGGATCAAATTCAGTTTTAACCAGCCAGTCGGCCACTCCCATTTTTTTGGCCTTATCCAATTCAAGCGGCTGGCCCGAATTGGAAATGATAATCACCGGAATTTTTGCCAAAAGCGGGTCTTCTTTCATTTCTTTTATCACTTCAAACCCGCCCATTTTGGGCATAACAATATCAAGCAAAACCAAATCCGGCAAATTCTCTCTCATTCTTTTCATTCCTTCCCGTCCGTCCATGGCAAGGTCAACGTCAAATCCAAGCCCCGCGAGTTTTTTGCTCAATAGATTGATAATAAGTTCTTCGTCTTCAACCAATAGAATTTTTTTCATATTTTCCCGGCAATAACGAATTGCCGCATTTTCTGTAATTATACCCCGCCGCAAGAAAAAACGCAACAAAGACCAATGATTGCGACACGGATAAATCAATCGTCCGCGCCGGGTTATTTGTTGGATGGAGGCAGAACAAAAAAGAATTTTGAGCCTTTATTTTCATAAGAATCAAAGCCTATTTTCCCTCCGTGGCTTTCAACGATATTTTTGGAAATAAACAATCCCAGCCCCGTGCCTTCGGTTTCCATTTTTATCGCGTTAGCAGCGCGAAAATATTTGGTAAAAATTCTCTCTTTTTGCTCTGTGGATATCCCCATGCCCGTATCGGAAACCGTCATTTTTACCCAACTATTTTCACACTCAACTACTACCGAAATTTTCCCGCCAAGCGGCGTATACTTGATTGCATTTTCAATCAAATTGGAAATCACCAATTTGATTTTTTCCACGTCAACTTTGACCAAAGGCGCCTCGGCGGCGTGATTTGAAAAGTCTATTTTAATATTTTTTTGCTTTGCGATATCAACATATCCGGGAATAAGCTCTCCGACCACTTTCCCCAAATTCGCGACAGCAATATCATAAATTTGCCGACCCTCTTCAATGCGCGTGACATTCAACAGATCGTTTATCAAATGAATCATTCTTTCGTTGGATTTGTAGGTTTTTTCCAAAAATTCGCTTTGTTCTTCGCTGATCGGCCCCAAATCGCCGTCCAAAATCATTCTCAACGTCCATTTAATCGCCGATATCGGCGTGCGCAATTGATGCGCCGCGATGGAAACAAATTCCGTCTTCATTTTTTCCACCATTTTTTCGCGGCTGATATCATGCGCGATCAACAAAGTACCGACTTTGCCATATTTCCCTTCAACCGGCAAACAGCTTATCTCAAAAACAACTTTATCACTCACAAAAAGCTCTTTTCGAGAAATTGTACTAAGGGAATTTTTAACAAAATCAACCAAAGGCGCGAAGCCGGCAAATTCCTTTAATTCGCCGATTTTTTTTCCTTTGATTTGGTTAATATCCTCTTTGCGAGCGCCAAAATAGGACATCATCCGCGAATTGGCCAATATCAAACGGTCGCCGGAATCAAAGAATATCATTCCGTCGACAAAATTGGCAAAAATTGCCAAAGTCTTTTCACTTTCCTCTTCCGCGCGACGGCGCAAATCTTCCATATCTTCGAGCATATTCATCAGCGCCACACGAGAGTTTTGCGATTCTTCGATTTTTTCTTCAAGCTCGCGAGTGCGATCTTCAATTTCTTTTTGCAAAACTTGAGCGGTTTCGCGCAATTCCCGGTTTTTGGCGTTCAAGCGAATCTCCAGCGCGCTCTTTTTTTCTTCAAGCCGATTATTGATTTCATTGAGCGCCAGTACCTCGCCGTTCCTCTGCCGATGAACGAGGATCAGTTCTTCGTCGCGCGCAGGCAAACTGCCGGATTGACCGAACAAATCAGCTTCCGGCCGCTTTGGGATGTTATTGAATTTGTTTTTAGTTTTTTGTTCCATTATTTTTCAAAAGCCAAAAGACTCGACCGCAATCTTTCAATTTCTTTTTTTAATTCTATCATTTTTAATTCCCGGCCGATAGTGATCTTCTGAAACTTTTCAAGATCCCTCACCTTTGTTTCAAGATCCTTTGTGCGCGCCGCGATTTTTTCCTCCAACGTTTGGTTTAATATTTCCAATTCACGCGTGCGAGCGCCCACGCGCACTTCCAAAATTGAATTCATTTCTTCCAGTTTCATTTTAGCGCGCTGCAATTCTTGCGTTCTTTGCGCAATTTTGTGTTCAAGCAATTCTTTTTCGCGATATTCTTTGATCGTGCTTTTAATCAAAACATACCCAAAAACGCAAAAAAGCATAAATAACACGACCAACAATGCCTGCTGCCACAAAAATTCAACAAAAAAAGGCATCATTATCAAACTAGCGCCCATAAGCCCGACAAAAATTTCCACCAATATTATCTTAATACCGAACAGTTTGTTAAAAGCAGCTTTGTAAAAAATAAACCCGAGTAAAACCAAGACTGCGTAATCCGCGAAAACTGCGAAAAAATCAACATAATTCCACAATCCGGAAAATGGCGCCGTGACAATATTAAACAACAAATTAAACCCGCCGAAAATAATCGCGGCCACAGCGACAAAACGCGCTCGCTGGCGGCTGCCCGCGTCCGCGAAGCGCCGGTTGCGCGACAACTCAAAAAACGTCGCGGCAAAAAAAACGGCCGCCGCGAGGACATATGGCCAAAACAAAACGCCGGTTGACGCCACAGTTAAAAAAGGCAAATTAGAGTTAAATCCCATTTCTTCAATTACAAGCGGAGAAAAAGACGCGGCAAAAAACAGCGCCCACAAAAAGACGGCAAAATTATTTTTTCGGCGCTGTTTTTTGTCCAAAGGATTGGGCGCGGGGAAAGTTAAAGCAAAACGATAAAAGACGGCAAAAAACAGCGCCATTAGCGCGAAAATACCTCGTGTCGCCCACAGCCCCGCGTCCATGGCAATCTCCGCCGGAAAAAACGCGGCGGCGTGAATGCTGATAAAATCAAGATCCATCCAAAGCAAAAGGAAAAATATACCCGCCAAAAAAACGCGGCCGGCCGAATTATGCCGATTGGTGGCATATGCCCACAAGATCAGCTCAAGTCCGACGGCGTTGGCCAAAAAAAGCAAAAGAAGGTTGATGAGCGCGGCGATATTGATAATCTCAATAATATCCATAATAAAAAAACAAAATCGTTCAACTTTTAGAGCGTTGAATAATTGTTGAATTATGCCAATTTAAGAATTGTTTGAGCTTAGCTTAATTTTTTCCCAAATTTGACAATTTTGTCAATTATTCAATGCTCTCGCTTTATAATAACATATTTTTAAAACAGCGTGCCATTGCGCCCGGCATTTTGCTCCGGCAGGCGCTTAGCAATCCCCGCCAGCCCCAGATCCAAAAGCGCTTGGCGGCCGGCGCCGTCCGCGAAATTGCCAAACGCGCATTTCTCCGGCGAAAACCCGATGGGCGCGCTTTCAATCATTGTCGCCAGCCTTTCAAATTGGATCAATTTTTCTTGGTTTCGCAAAAGAATTTTCCTGATTTTTTCACCGCGCGCGCCGGACATGGAACAAAAATTCCCATCATTCTTTCGGGCAAGCGCCAGCGCGTTTTCCAGCGTGCCGCAATTGTTTAAAATTTCAGCCGCGGCTTTGGGACCGATTCCCGGCGCACCGGGAATATTGTCGGAATTGTCTCCCGCGAGCGCCTTTAACGCCGGTATTTGCCGCGGACTGACGCCGAATTTTTCTTTCACTTTTCCCGCGTCATACATCACCGCGTTTTTAACCCCGCGATTGACGATAAACGCCCTGACCCTGCCGTCAACCAGCTGCAAGCTGTCATAATCTCCGCTCAAAATGTAGAATTTTATTTCTCCGCTTTCTTTTTTCGCGGCAGAGATCACCGACGCGATCAAATCATCGGCTTCAAATCCTTCGCGCGCGAAAACCGCGATCCCCAGTTTCGGCAGCAATTCCTGAATCGCCGCCAATTGCTTGATCAAATCCGGCGCGGTGGCCGACCGCTGAGCCTTATAATCGGCAAATTCCTTGTCGCGAAAAGTGCCTCCTTTCACATCAAAACATACCGCCAAATAATGGGGGCGAAAGTCCTCAACCGCGCGCAAAAGCGCCAGCATAAACCCATGCGCCGCGCCCACCGGCGCGCCTTTTTTATTGGTAAGCACGGGCATCGCGTGAAACGCCCGATGCGCCACCGAATTCCCGTCAACCACCAAAAAAACCTCATTCATCATTTATCAGTTATCATTTATAATTTATAATTTATCCCTTATCAATTATCAATGCTTTTTTCAGAGGGTCCAACCCTCTGATTCCCGGATATGGTTTGTTGGTCAAAAATGCTTGACAAAAAATTTCTTGGGGCTAAACTGAAGATAGAATTCACATATAAAAACACCTCTAAAGGTTCCGTCCTTTGGCGGTGTTTTTTCTTATGTGTCTTAATTTATTTTGCAGATTGTTCATAAATACAATCCTTTCTTTTGCCGTTTGGCGCAACAATGTGGAGCAAGTATCATAATATGGACTGATAACCGTTTTTAATTTACTTTTTCCGTAAAGATATTTTACCAAAGAATAGAAATCGCCGTCGCTGGTAATAATAACCGCTTGATTATAATTCGGATATTCAATCATCGCCTGCAGTACCAAATCCGCGTCAACATTGCCTTTTATATTGCCATCTCCGTCGGGAAGCGTGGGCTTAAAAATCAAAACGTAACCGTATTTTTGAAGATTGGAATATAAATCCTGATTTTTTTGAATGTAGCCAATAAACAAATATGCCGTTTTAACACCGTATTTTTCCGACAAATAAACTCTGAATTTTTTAAAATCCAAAACCCACCCCTGACTCCGCACGCCAAGATTCAGATTTTGGCTGTCAATAAACGCGTAATTGCTTTGCGCTTTCTTCATATTTCAATGATAGCAAAATTTCGATTTTGCCGAAATAGCTTGCAGTTCGGCGTTGATTTTTTCAATCAAACGGGATTGAAAGCGGCGGGGTAAAAATCTTGTTTCAAGATTTTGCAAAGTTTGCCAACAGCGCCCTTGGCTTGCAAAGGCGGCAAAAGAATCAAACGATTTTCCCGCGGCAACCTCATCTCCGTTTTTTCTTTTCATCTTTTTGCAAAATCTTTTTAACATGCTTTTGCGCAAAACGGAATAATCGGAAAACAGGCGAAATCCCAAAAAATAAATCCCTGTTTTTATTGGAAACACATTGGCCTTTTTGGGATTGAAAATCAGATCTAATTTATTTTTCAAAAATTTTTCAATCACATTTTTTATAAACCGCAACTCCTTTTTATTTGTTCCAAAAATCAAAAAATCATCCATAACCACTCAATTGAAAATGTAAAAATCAAAATAGAAAATGACAAACATAAAATCGCAAAATCACTTTTTGCCTTTCATTTTTAAAATACTTGACGCGAAAATGTTTGCGATTTGAATCAGTTCATCCAAAAGCCATCCTAATTCCCGGGCATCGCCCTTTTCCGTATCCCTCAATAGCGTCAACCAAACCTTTGATTCATTGGCCGATTTCAGGGAATGGGTGAAAAAGTTGATAAAATCTTTCTTGCTGCTGGCCGAATTTGCCTCGATATAATTCGCCAAAATGTTTGTTCCGCTCCGCAATAACTGTTTGCCCATCACATTGCAAACCGAATCTTTGGGCAGCTTATCAATGAATTTAATCATCCGCAAAGTCCACGCGTAAAGCCGCTGTTTGAATTCATTTTTAAATTTTGCTCTGTCATTTTCCATTTTGATTTTTCAATTTTACATTTTTATTGTTGCACATCGCGTGGTGGACAACGCGATCCGCAAACGGCGCGGCTTTAATTAACCGCTTTTTTGAATCATTGACGATAAATTCCCGATAGCTTCCGTGCCGATAGGTTTGCGTTTGCAATTTCCGGCACAATTCCAAAAGGTTCTTTTCAACATCAAACCCAAACTCCAAAATCTCTTTTTTATAGCGCTTGCATTTGCGCGCCTTCAAATATGCCGAATGCAAATTTGCGAATGAACAAACTCTATTAAACATAAAATTTCCAAAAGGGTCCGACCCTTTTCAAAAGGGTCCGACCCTTTTGATAAAGACCCACTGGCCCGGAACGGAACAATTCCAAATTGAGCCGCTCCGGGATAAAGGCCTGGATTTTCCCTCAAAAATTTCAGAGGGAAGGAGCCGCGCCAGTAGTTTTTGGGCGCAGACTAATTCCGCACCGGCGGAATTTCGTTCGGGCCGCGATTTAAAGAAGTACCGGGCACAGCGGAAACCAATTTTGCTGTTCACATTTTCAAAAGGGTCCGACCCTTTTGATAAGGGTCGGACCCTTTTGATAATAATTATTTTTCCCAAGATTTCTATTGCTGCGTTTTCCATTCGCTGACCCAAAACAAATCTTTGCGATTTGGGAAATTTGTTCACCGCCGGATAGAGCCACAATATCAACTCATATGTTTTTTCAAGGATTGCTAAGTTGGAAAGCATCTTATTTTAAAAAATTCAAGATTCGGGTGCGCGCGGGCAAAGCCCGCACTCCATCAAATGCCAGATATCTACGCAACTACCGAGCGCAGCGGAAACCAATGCTGCTATTCGTGTTCGTGGGCGAATAGTACAAAAACAGCGTGAACGCACCGGCATTGGCGCCATAGGCCCAACCGCCGCCGCGTAGAAAAGCATGGTAATAATGGTCTCCCACGCCGCAAGTCTCATTGCCTTCCACTCT
>Ga0265293_10001646_pt1 | contig 47904 bp, 40 predicted proteins | sample Munlanlewell138R_FD_192505 | JGI IMG/M metagenome (GOLD analysis project Ga0265293, IMG submission 192505) | Leachate microbial communities from a municipal landfill in Southern Ontario, Canada - Leachate well 138R | ecosystem: Engineered > Solid waste > Landfill > Unclassified | place: Canada... | reverse complement strand
GCCGGAATGACCGACCTGATGGAAAAAATGGCTTCTCCAGAAGCCAAAAATCAACGAAAACGGGGATGGTTCTGACGAATTTAATGATTGCATCGCTGTATGCATCAATTGATCAGACCTTCCCTAATCTTCAGAGTATAACTATGACAACAAACAGATTGCATGACGACACACATCTGATCGAAAAACTGGTGCGCCATTACCAGCGCACAGTGGATAGTTTTGATTGGGATATATGGATTCAATGCTTCGCAGAAGATGGCATTTTTAACACGCCAAATCTTTTTGGCATGATGGTGGGTAGAGATGAAATCTACAGCACCTGCAAAAATAATGTCGACAGCGCTTATGAATTATTACAGCACCATATTACTAATTTGGATATTGAAATTCTTGATGGGGAAAATGCCCTTGCCTACGCAGATCTTATTCTGGTTGGGGTACCTGACAAATTATCGCCAGAGTCCTATGACATGTCCGGCGGCAGATACAAGTTTGTATTCAAAAAAATAAATTCTGTCTGGAAAATACTGAGGATTGATCTGGATATTCTGTGGAAAAAGTCATAGAAAAATACAATCTCAATTCTGATTGTACTTTCAACAAGGATTTCGAGAGTTGGCAGATGAACATAAATATACCGGCGACAATGAAAGCAATTCGTTTTAAAGCGCCTGGCGTCGTCAGTTGTGAATCTGTTGAAACGCCAGGGATTGGCGAGCAAGATGTGCTTGTCAAAGTTCTGGCCGCCGGATTGTGCCAGACAGATATTCATATTCGTCACGACAAATTAGGTGCTATGCCAAGGGATATTATTCTCGGTCATGAAATTGCCGGCGAAATTGTCGCTCTCGGCAGCCAGGTTGACGAATGGCATCTGGGAGACAAAATTGTCGTTCATCCCTGTTGGGGTTGTGGCGTTTGCCCCCAATGCCTGGCTGGACGGAAAAATGCCTGCCAAAAATCCGGGCAGAGATCTGTGCCGCCGCCAACCCCTGGGGTGAGCACTGACGGCGGCATGGCCAATTATGTTGCCGTTCCTGCATCGTCCCTTGTCGCCATCGGAGATTTGAATCCGGCATTTGCCGCTGTGCTCGCCGACGCCGGACTCGCCCCTTATCACTCGGTGCGCCTGACGAAAGACAGGCTTGTGCCGGGAACTTGCGCCACCGTTATAGGTGTCGGTGGTTTAGGTCAGTTTGCCGTGCAGATGCTGCGTCTTTTAACGGATGCACATATTATTGCTGTGGATATTTCCGAACACGCTCTTGGTGCTGTTGCCACCTGGGTGGATCTGCCGATAAAAGCAGATGCGGGTAGCGCCGAGAAAATTTTATCCCATACAAAAAATCGCGGTGTTGAGGTTGTTATCGACCTGGTTGGCAATGATCAAAGCCTGCGTCTCGCCAGTGCCATTGTTGCACCCTATGGCGCTGTCCAGGTTATAGGGTTAAGCGGTGGCTCAATACCCTTTGAAGCCGGGCAAAACTCCACTGTGGGTCTACCCTGGGGCGCAACATTGATGAAACCTTACAGCGGCACATATAAGGATTTGGCTGATGTCATTGACCTGGCTCAACAAGGTGCCCTGGTGGCAAATATTGAAACTTACAGTCTTGAAAATGCCGTTGCCGCTTTTGATTCTTTGCAGTGTGGTCAAGTCTGCGGCAGGGCGGTGCTGATACCATAGACATTTTTTGATAAGCATTAAGAAATTCCTGATTAATGTCGTTTCCGCATGGCGGCAGTGACGAAAACAGAATTAATCAAAGTTTCCTTAAAGCTAACATTGCTTACTTTTAATAATCATTTTCGGGGGAAATAATGGGGCGTTGGAGCGATAAATTTATTCGTGCGGAGAAAAAATGGGCTTCCTGGAGCATGCAGGACTACCCGCCTGAAGGCCGAATTCTGGCGAAGATTATTGAAGATAAAGCGAAACTAAAACCCCATCATGTGGTTTTTGAATTTGTTGATAAAAAGATAACTTTTGAACAATTAAATGCCTGCAGCAATCAAGCTGCCAACGGATTTCAGTCCCTGAGAGTAAAGCATTCTGACAATGTCGCTTTAATGCTGCCCAATTGCAGCGAATTCCTTTACAGCTGGCTTGGCCTTAATAAAATTGGCGCCGTCAACGTGCCAATCAATATTGCTCAGCGAGGGCAGACCCTGGTTCATCAACTCAACCATGCCGATTGTGTCGGCATAGTCATTGCTCAAAGCTATCTGGAATTTTTAGAGAATATTGCTGATCAGCTGACAAAGCTTCGCTTCGTCATTATTGTTGGAAATGATGGGGAAAGCAGCAATATTTCAATGGCGCCAACGGTGGAAAATCTGCACTTCGACGAACTAATGGCTCATCCGCAGTCGCCGCCACAGGCCAACATAAATTTTAATGAGCTAGCATCGATTCTCTATACTTCTGGAACTACAGGTCCCTCCAAGGGCGTGATGATGTCTCATCACTATTGGTATGATGCCTGCGCGACAGCGGTTAAACTGGGTCGCTATACGGAAGACGACATTTTTTATGACGCGCTACCTTTTTTTCATTGCGCATCCATAACCTTGAGCATTGGTCCGGCAATTCTCGCTGAAGCCAAGGCGGTTATCGTTGAACGATTTTCTGTCAGTCGTATGTTTGATGATTGCCGCAAACATAATTGCACTATCGCAAATTATGTCGGCAGTATTATTCCACTGCTAATGAAACAGGATCCCCGTGATGACGATGGCGATAATCCCCTGCGCATGATGATGGGAGCCGCCGCACCTGTTACCATCTGGAATGCTTTTGAACAAAGATTTAATACCCAATTGCTTGAGCTTTATGGTCTCACTGAATGTATTTTCAGTCTTTTTAATCCTTACGAAAACCGCCGCCCGGGTTCATGCGGCAAAGCGATCAGCGGCTATAGGGTAAAAATTGTCGACAGCAATGATCAGGAACTTCCTCCGGGAACCATAGGTGAAATTATCACTCGCCCGGAGCGCCCCTTTGTCGGCACCTCGGGATATTACAAAATGCCGGAAGCCACCCTCGAGTTAACGCAAAATCTCTGGTATCACACTGGCGATCTTGGCTATATGGACGAAGATGGCTATTTTTATTTTTCCGACAGAAAAAAACAGGCCATTCGCCGCCGGGGTGAAAACATTTCATCCTTTGAAGTGGAAGCGGCGCTTAATGGCCATGATGCCGTGCTTGAATCCTGTGTGGTGGGAGTACCCTCCGAACTGGGTGAGGAGGAGGTCAAGGCAGTTATCGTCACCAAGCCTGGTTATTCCGTCTCTGCAGAAGAATTAATTGACTGGTGCAAATCCCGTGTCGCCTATTTCGCTATTCCACGCTACATTGCCTTTCGCGATAGCTTGCCTAAAACACCCAGTGAGAGGGTTGAAAAATATAAAATAAAAAATGAGGGTATCAGTGAAGACTGCTGGGATAGAGAAAAAGCGTTGAAAATTTCAATGCCTGTAAACATTAAAAGCTAAGGAAACTCTGATTAATTATGTTTCCGTCACTCCCGCACAAGCGGGAGTCCAGAAAAATCAAGCGATTATAGATTCCCGCCTGCGAGGGAATGACATTAATCAGAGTTTCCCTAAGGTTATCGAATTTCCGGAATTATTTTAAGGATCTTCTGTTTTTTAATATTGCGCTCAAAGAAGTAGATGGGAATCATCATTGCAGTTGCTACCGCCATGCCCGCTGCCATCGTCGCGAATCCGGCAAAAAAGGATCCGGTGAGGTCATAGGTATAACCGATAAGGACAGGCCCGACAATGCCGCCAAAACCGGCAAATAAACCAATTTCCACAGCAAGGGCCACACCAATAATTTCTGGCGGGTATAGATCAAAGGTTATGACCATAAATTTACTGACCGCTGCGGCGTTAAAAAAGAACATCAAACACAGCATGGTTACGGTCATTTCAATGCTTTTAAAATAAAATAAACCCAAAATCGGCGGTATGGTAAAAATCGTCGCCAGAATAATAACCGCACTGCGGCTATTGATTTTGTCGCCAATGTAACCAGCGATAATGGCGCCTGCCGCTGCAGACAGATAGGGAACCGTCAATGACAGGCCGCTGTTGACGCTGGACAAGCCCCGCTCCATCACCAAAAAACCGGGTATCCACGCAAAACAGGTAAAATAAACCCCGAGAATAAAAAATATCGCTGTGCAGATTACCCAAAAGGTCCAGTCACTAAAAAGAATTTTGGTGCCACCAAGAAAAGACACCGGTTTTTGATCGGGTTTATTGGGGTCATAATTAACGCGATCTTTTTTCAAGGCATCCTTGAGCGCTGTTTTTTCTTCTTCGGAAATGCGGGGATGATCACTTGGGTGATCATAGACAAATCGCCAGAAGACAAAAACTCCGACAAGAGTGATACTGCCGGTGATGTAAAACATGGTTCTCCAGTCAAAGGTGCTTATCAGCCATCCCACAATTGGTATGCCAAAGGCAAGACCAATATAGCCGGATGACACATAAATGCCATTGACAAAGCCTCTTTCCTGGGGGAAAGCCCAATGGTTTTGCAATTTCGTAACCGGATTGATAACAGCGCCTTCGCCAAAGCCAAATAAAAAACGAATGATGGCGAGTTGGCCGGCGGTTCGACAAATACCGGTCAGCAATGTAGTAACGCACCAGGTGAGGTATAAAATCAGTGTCCATTTGCGAATATTGTATTTGTCCGAGACTATGCCACCGGCAACCTGACCGATCATGTAACCCCAGTAAAAAATACTCAGAATAATACCCATTTCTGTTGCAGTCAGCCCCAGCTCTGCTGATATGTAGGGTGCTGCCATGGAAATATTGGCTCTGTCTATATACAAAAAAATAATCGTTAACCAGAGCGATGCGAGAACAAAATAGCGGAAACGGGGAAGACTCTTATAGGCTTTCATGGGGTTTTATCGTGCCCGTTATTGTGTTGCCGTAACATTGTGGCAGAGGTTGTGGTTATAAAATATTTTCAGGATGGTACGCCACAACTTCGATTGAAACAAGTTCATTTATTTCTCTCAGCAATGGGGTTTTATTCTAAAATATATTTTAACCTCATGATAAATAAAAATTATATTTTTAAGTTTTTATAATTTTTTATTAAAATAAATTTATTTATTGATAATTTCCGTTGTCTGACAGGAAATAAATATCTATGATAGGAGCGTTTTCACTGACTGCAAACGCGCTTTAATTTGAATTTTTCCTCTTGAAAGCACAGCGATAATCATAAGGGTATGGCCATGACCGCAAAAGAATCAATAATGCATCTTATCAACCAGTATGCTTTTACCATTGACACTGGTGACCTGGAAGGGTTCGCTTCTTTATTTGAGCACGGCCAGCTAATTGTTGAAGGTTTTCCTGCGATGATTGGCAAGCCCGGTGTTCTCCAGTTGATGTCCACCGTTCGTCTTTATGAAGACAGCACGCCAAAGACTCGACATGTCATTACCAATATTGATATTAATCTCAACGAAGATGGCCTAACGGCTAAATGCCAGTCTTACCTCAGCGTACTTCAACAAACCAGCGAATTCCCTTTGCAAGTGATATTTTCCGGACATTATTTTGACGATTTTGAATATGTGGATAGCAGCTGGCGATTTGTAAAACGCCTCATCAGATACCCTTTGGTTGGCGATATGAGTGCTCACCTCAATGAACCTTCCGCTGTTGTTCCCGGTGGTTAACCGAAAATCCCACCAGCACCGGCTCAACCCCGGACTTGCTGGTTGACGCCCCTGCTTGAAAAACAGCGCAAATCACCGGTTTTGGCGCGGATATTCGGGTAACAGGCACAGCTGCCGGGCTAGTCTGCCACGGAGGGAGTAGGTAACTGCGCACTCCATGCTATACGCCTTTTTAGGTAGTATTCAATATTATTATGTGATGTAGAAATATTTCGAATAGGCGAAAAATCAAATTATTTTTTGGCGTTGAAGCTACAAAAAAATAACCATTCAAGACAGTATTTGTTTGCGGCATCGAAGGGGAAAAAGGTATTGGCTTTTTTGATAAGGCCAGGCGCTGGCTTTCTGCGCCTGTCGCCACCTGCTGCAATCACAGGCGGCCATTGCAGCAAACAACTGCCAATAATTGCAATAATTTTATCAATTTTTTCAAATGGTTATAACTTTATGCCACCCTGGAACGATTAATAGCCAACAGTTAATGAGCGCTTCTATCATCGCAGCCCGTTCCAGTTTCGCCGCTCGATAGCGCTAGCTGGCTATTGCAAAATACCAACATTGGCAGCAAAAAGCGCGGTTGAAAACCTTAAAAATCAGTCACCACAGTCTACAAAAATCATTGTCAGAGGGATGGTTTTCACTGTTTTCAACCCGCCACCTTGCAGTTTCCATTCTTGGCAACAACAGATGGATCAGTAATACTCCAGAGCAACAACCCCAGTGCCGAAATTTGCCAGCAGCGGTTATGCTCTGCCACAAAAGCCGCCAAGGGAAAACGGAACAATGGATTTTAAAAAGAAAATATTGAGGTCCCAGACAATGAGCGAAACCGTTTCAACATCGTCTTCCACCACTCTTGATGCCCTGGTTTTGGGCGGCGGCTTTGGCGGTATGCATATGCTCTACACCCTGCGTGAAAAAGGGCTTAAGGTGCTGGCGCTTGAAGCGGGCGCCGATGTGGGTGGCGCCTGGTATTGGAATCGCTACCCCGGAGCCCGCTGCGATGTTGAAAGCCTGGTTTATTGCTATTCGTTTTCTCCCATCATAGATGCCGAGTGGCGCTGGAGTGAGAAATATGCGGCGCAGCCCGAGATCAGCCGCTATATGCGATTTGTCTGTGACCGGCTCGATCTACGCAAGGATATTCACTTCAATTCGCGACTGGTGAAAGCGGTTTTTGACAAGGCCAGCAATCTCTGGACGTTGACAACCGAAAATGGCGATACCTATAGGGCGCGACATTTTGTCTCTTCTGCGGGACCTATTTCGGCGCCGATCTGGCCCAACATTCCCGGCCGGGAAAGCTTCAGGGGTGAGATTTACCACTCGGCGCTTTGGCCCCATGAGGAGCCGGTTTACACGGGCAAGCGCGTCGGCATTATCGGCACCGGATCTTCGGGCACGCAGATTATTCCATTGGTGGCACAGCAGGCGAAGCAACTCAATGTGTTTGTGCGCACTCCCAACCTTCATGTGCCCGCGCGCAATCGTCCCTTGACCGACGAAGACTACAGCGCCTGGGAAAAGATCAAAGTTGAAACCCGGCAAAAACTGCGAACCTTTGAAATTGTCGGTTCCGGCGATGTTTTTATGGATGAGGATTTATTCGAAATACGTCATCACCCTGGCGGCGACTTCACGCCCGAGCAACGCAGGGAAATTCTCGAACGCCGTTGGCAGCACGGTGGCGCCACCATTCCGCGGGCGTTTGCCGATGTGTTAACCAATGCAGACATCAATGAAGAGGTGTCCAATTTCCTCCGCAACAAAGTGTCTGAAGCCATCAAAGATCCCGAGCTTGCCAAAATTCTCACACCCACAGATATTGCCTACGGAACCAAACGTATTACCGTGGGAACCAATTATCTGGAAACCTTTAACCGCGACAATGTCAACGCTTTTGATGTGAAGGCCAACCCCATTCAACGTTTTACGGAAAAAGGCTTGATCGTTGGTGACGAAGAAATTGAACTGGATATGATCATTTGCGCTTCCGGTTTTGATGCCCTCACCGGGGCGCTGACGGTCATCGATATCCAGGGCATTGGCGGCAAAACCATTAAAGAGGCCTGGTCTGCAGGTTCGCCCACTTATCTGGGGCTTGGGGTTGCGGGTTTTCCCAATCTCTACCTTATCGGTGGCCCCGGCAGCCCCTCGGTTTTGACCAATGTGGTGGTGCCAAACGAATATCAGGTTGAATGGATTTCGGCCCTGATCGAGTACATGAAGACCAATGGCTATGAGCGGGTTGAGGCGAGCGCCGAGGCTCAACAGGAATGGACGCAAAAGGTTCAGGACTGTATCAAGGGCACGATTCTCGAAAAATCGAAAAGCTGGTATGTGGGCGACAATGTGCCGGGCAAGGCTCACAGCATTCTCGCCTATGCCGGAGGATTGGACAAATACATCAGCAAGCTCGACAAGGTGGCGGCAAATGGCTATGAAGGTTTTAACTTTAGCCAGGCGAAAAAATAACCGGGGCGCGGAACATGCTATCGCGACTCCTGGGCTTTTTTCTCGTCCCTACGGAGACAGGCGCTGGCAAAAAGCGCTCCGGTGATGTTCAGCCAGATACTGAAAATAGCACCGGGCAGCGCAGCGGCAGCGCCGAAAAATTTCAGTGCCAGCGTTGCGGCCAAACCTGAGTTTTGCATCCCCACCTCAATGGCAATGGTGCGACAGATGGTGCTGTCAAAGCGAAGCAGAGCCGCTGCCCAGTAACCCAGCGCCATGCCGGAAAGGTTGTGAAGCAGGGTTGCCGCAAAAATCGACAGCGCCATGGCGCCGATGCGCTCCCCGTTCAACGCCACCACAATGGCAATAATCAAAGCGATTGCCACCACCGAAAATCCCGGCAGAACCGGTCTGAGTTTTTTTATCCAGGCTTCGGCAAATACGTTCAGCGCCACCCCCAGGCTCACGGGCAGTAAAATAATCTGAAATAAACTGCCAATCATGGCGGCGGCGGGCACAGTCACTGTCGAACCCACCAGCCAGGCCATAAGCAAGGGTGTCATCACGACGCTGGCAAGAGTTGAGATTGATGTCATCGACACCGACAGAGCGACATTGCCCCTGGCGAGCAGAGTGATAACGTTGGATGCGGTGCCGCCGGCAACACTGCCAACCAGGACAAGCCCTGTGGTCAGGGCGCTGTTGAAGTAAAAGAGAGTGGCGATGAGCAGAGCCATTAACGGCATCACGGTAAATTGCAAAGCTACGCCAGCCAATGCGGCGAATCTGTAATCCCGCAGATCGTAGAAATCCCTGGGTTTCAGGGTTAGCCCCATGGCCAGCATCACCGCCATCAACAGGGGAACCACCAGAGCGCTCAAACCCGTAAATCCCTGGGGAAAAAACAGCCCCGCGAGGGCGGCAGCTATCACCCAGAGAGGAAACAGTTTAACAATCATGCTGGATTCACCATTGATACCTCGCAAAAACACCACAGGTGTTGCACGCTGTGTGCTCGCCAGTATAGCGGCGATTTTCCCCTGTGTGACACTGGCGGCTATTTGCTGTGGCAGTCATCACTGGCTAAGATGTGAACTCACTGGAGGTCATCATTGCCTGGTTCAAACCCTCAACAACTGCTGATTTGTGAAAACGAAGGCTGCGACCAGCAATTTCTCGACGAAATTGATGCGCGCTTAACGGGTGATGCCGCTTCGCTTCCCGCCGCACTAAAAGCTCATAAGGCCGGCTGGAAGATAATCCGTGGCCAAATTTTTTGTCCACGTTGCGCGGGACAACTTGCCGCACCCAATTAATAACTCTCCCACAGCAACTTTTCCAGCGGCTCCGGGCAAACAAGGCGCAGCGAGCCAGGAGCTGATTGTTTGTTAGGGAGTGGCGGGGAATTTTATTAAAATACTGAAAAAACAATAAGATGGAAAATTGTCTGTTTTAACGGAATGTTATTTACTCCCCTCAAACCTTGTGCTAAATTCTTTGGGCAGTTTGCATGCTAACGAAATCAATTAAATGTTCGCATTTATCTAGGGGAACAGCGCAAACTGGCAAACAACTTAACTGTCATCTATAAAGATACGGGGAAAGAAGCCTCATAAACTCAGGAGACACACGATGAATAAGCAACAATTCCAATTGAAACCTCAGATTGCCGCCTTGCTGGTGTGCTCTGGTGCCTTTGTGGCGTCATCAGCCCTGGCTCAGCTTGAGGAAATCATTGTAACTGCACAGAAAAGAGCCGAAAGCGCCAATGATATTGGGCTTTCCATTGCGGCGGTTTCAGGTGACAAATTGCAAGAACAGAAACTGACATCCCTGGAGGAAATCACCTCTGTGGTTCCTGGCCTGGTATTTGCGACCAGTCAGCAAAATACGCCCATTCTCACCCTGCGGGGCGTGGGTTTTAATGAAAGCTCGCTGGGTGTATACCCGGCAACCAGCCTGTATGTCGATGAAATTCCCCTACCATTTCCGGTGATGGCGGCTCACAGCGCCTACGATTTGGAACGAGTTGAGGTTCTCAAAGGGCCTCAGGGCGTACTCTTTGGGCAAAACTCCACCGGTGGCGCGGTTAACTTTATTGCTGCCAAACCCAGCCAGGAACTGGGCTACGGCGGCGATCTCAGCTACGGTCGCTTCAACAAGATAGAAGCCAACGGTTTTGTTACCGGTGGTTTGACTGACACCGTCAGTGGCCGCCTTGCCGTGCAAACCGTGAATTCCGACGATTGGCAGAAAAGCGTCACCAGCGATGACGAAAACGGCGAAGAATCCTACACTGCAGCCCGCCTGCAGATGCTGTTTGAACCCACGGATACCGCGCAAATCAACCTGAATATCAATGGCTGGCGTGACAAGTCTGACCCTCAGGCGATGCAGTTTATTGCCGCGACCCCGAAACGCTTTGACCAGGCACCGGGGCAGTCTCTTGCCCAGGCGGCAATCCCATTTTCGCCCAGAGATAACCGCTACGCGGACTGGTCCTAGATTGACAGGCCTTCAGGTGACAAGGAATTTATCCAATTCTCCTTGCGGGGAGATTTTGAGCTAAACGATACCATGACCTTGACAGGCCTGATCGCCCACAGCGATTACGAACAGGATCAGGTTCAGGATGGCGATGGCCATCACCTGGTTACCGCGGGCTTTATTCATAACAAGGGCGAAGCGAAATCCACCTTTGCCGAGATTCGTTTGGCTGGCGATCAGGACAGCCTCCGCTGGCTTTTGGGTGCCAATTACGAAGACAGCAGCACCATGGAAGACCAACTCCTGGAATTTAGCAACAACACAACCTATCGCCCACAAACCCTTTGGATCACAAGAACCGGCTCTCTCCTCGAGCAGGATATTGAATCCTACGCAGTATTTGGCAATATCGATTACGACCTCAATGAAGCGCTCACTTTGAAGCTCGGAGCCCGTTATACCGACACCACCATCGATGCCTACAGCTGTAACTATGCACCCCTCAACGCCCCTGGCTCCATAGACACTTCAGGAAATGGCGTGGCCGCAGGCAGTAATGTGGCCGGTCTGTTCAACTTCCTGGGCGGCTTGTCGGGAAGACCTTTTGACCCCATTGGCCCTGGCGACTGCTTTACTCTTGATAACTTTCCTGGCGCCGGCGTTCCTGGAACGCCCTTTATCAACGAGCTTGCTGAAGATAATATTTCCTGGCGCGCCGGTATTGACTACCAGCTAAACGAGGACACTCTGCTTTATGCCAATATTTCTCAGGGCTATAAGGCGGGCAGTTATCCAACACTGGCTGCTAACGATTTCAATCAGCTGCTGCCGGTGACTGAAGAGTCTGTGCTTGCCTATGAAATAGGCTTCAAACAGTCAATGGCTGAAGGCCGCGTCCAGTGGAATGGTGCTGTCTTCTATTATGACTACGAAGACAAACAGGAGCGGGGCAAAATTGAAATTGCGCTCTTCGGACCCCTGGATCGTCTGGTGAATGTTCCCGAGTCTACCATCTTCGGCGCGGAAACAGACATCGTTGCCCAGTTGACGGATAAGTTGACACTGACGGCTGCTCTTACCTACCTAGATTCAGAAATTGATGAATACACAGGGTTTGATGTTTATGGTGAAGTGAGGGATTTGTCGGGCAATGAGCTCCCCTATACCCCGGAACTCGCCTACAGCCTGGATCTGGACTACAGAACACCCCTGCAACAGGGTGGCACTCTGTTCATGGGTATTAATGTCGTTGGTCAGACAGATTCCGACGGTGCCTTTGACGCCGATGATTTGTCCATATACACCCACCCGTCATTCCCAGGGAACATTAACGGCGGTTTCCACAAGTCCATAACCGAGAACTACTTCACCATCGAAAGCTACGCCACAGTAGGCGCTCGCATTGGTTATGAGTCTGATGATACCCGCTGGAGAGTGATGCTGTGGGGCAAAAATATCACCGATGAGTACTACTACAACTCTGTGATTGCCTCCTCGGAAGGTGCTGCCCGTGTGGCTGGAAGGCCTCGCACCTATGGCATTACCGTCGGTTATCAATACTAGCTGGCAGACGGATAGCTGATACTTTCAGCGCTGTAATTGCAGTAAAGAACAGGGGTCATTTTGACCTCTGTTCTTTTTTGGGCGTTAACATCAATTAATTGGCTTGCTTATCCACTGGTGATTCCACAGTGAGGAAATGCCGGGGGAGTCAAGGTGTAAAGGTGTAAAGGTGTAAAGGATAATGACTGCTTTGACTAGATTTTTGTCTATAGTGATAACAGCGATCTGGCTTCTTTAAATTTAGAGATGTAGTCTATCAATTTAAGGAAGCTCTGATTAATGTCATTCCCGCGCAAGCGGGAATCTATAATCCATTGATTTTTCTGGACTCCTACCTATGCGGGAGTGACGAAAACAGAATTAATCAGAGTTTCCTTAATAATTTCCTCCATTGAAAAGGTAAGTTCCTAAATGGGCAATAACACGAAACTTAAGGTGGGCGTTCTCGGTGGCGGCAGTTGGGGTACCACAGTGGCGTCCCTGGTGTCGCGCAATGCGCCGACAACGTTGTGGGCAAGGGATGCGACCATTGTTGAAGAAATCAACCGCTGCCATACCAATGAAAAATTTCTTCCCTGCGCCAAACTCCACCATCGCCTGGTGGCGACTACAGATATTGCCGAGGTGGTTTCCCACTCCGATGTGGTGGTGATGGGTATTCCCTCCCAGTCGTTTCGCAGCGTTCTGCAAACGGTGAAAGAACATATTCGTCCCTGGGTGCCAGTGATCAGTTTGACCAAGGGTCTGGAAATGACCACCCACAAGCGGATGACGGAAATTATCAACGAAATACTGCCCGGTCACCCCGCAGGGGTGCTCAGCGGTCCCAACCTGGCGCGTGAAGTAATGGCAGGCTACGCTGCCGCCAGTGTCCTGGCCATGGAAGATCCCGTCATAACCCAGGCGCTACAACGGGTTTTTCACAGCGGCTTGTTCCGTGTCTACACCAACAAGGATGTTATTGGTTGCGAACTGGGCGGCGTTCTCAAAAATGTCATTGCTATTGCCACTGGCATGGGAGACGGTCTTGGTGCCGGTGAAAATACACGCTCGGCACTGATCAGCAGAGGTTTGGCGGAAATCACTCAGCTAGGGGTTGCCATGGGTGCTCAGGCACAAACCTTTGCTGGCCTTGCCGGCATAGGGGATCTTGTTGCCACCTGCACCAGTGAAAAAAGTCGCAACCGCCATGTGGGCTTTCAGCTTGGCCAGGGCAAAACCATTCGCGAAATTATTGATGATATGCATATGGTTGCCGAAGGGGTGAAAAGTGCCCCCGTGGTGATACAGTTGGCGGATGTCCATAAAGTGGATATGCCAATTGTCCGCGAGGTTTACCAGGTTATTCAGGGTGAGAGTAACGCCGCCAGAGCCTATCGGGGACTGCTGCGCGCCGATATTGGTTCAGAGTTTGATGACTGTTGAACCCCCTCTGAGCTGGGCTCAAGAGGGCGCTTAATAAAACCTGCCATGCCGGGACGGAACTCCCGCAAAAAATCCGCTTAAAAGTCTGTCGGTGCTGTTTTGAATTTGATGCTGTATCGCCCGATTGATCTCCAGGCATCGTCAGAGCCAGCCCCCCCCTCTGACGATACCTGATCCAGATTACCACTGGCAGCCTAAATATTCGCCAACATCAATATGCAGAATCTTCGGGGAACGGCAGCGACCACCGTCTATTCGGCGGCAACAAATCCCTGCCAGCTGTTGGCCAGATAGTTAATGAAAGCCTCGCTCAGACCTTCTTTGTGCAAATAGTCCCGACTTACAGGCAGCGGCGTTGCAGAAAAGTCTGCCTTGTTTTTTATCAGCTTGGGAAAGTCGTGGTGAAGAATGCCAGCTTTGCCAATGAGGACAAAATCCAGGCCGTTCTGCAGGCAGAAAGCCACATCTTTTGCGGACCTGATACTGCCCGCTGCCCCGAGCTTGACGCGGCCGCGATTGAGTTCCGTAAACCAGGACATCAGCAAGCGCCCCTGGTATTTTTCTTCATCCGGTTCCTTAAAAGCATCCCGCAGTGACAGGTCGAGAAAGTCGATGATTTCTTCGTCAAACAACCGCTGCACTGTTGTAATCGCTTCGGCAATGGCAATGCCAAACTTTTCCGGAGACAGGCGCGCACCAATAAGAAAGTGTTCGCCACAACGCTGGCGAATACCGGCAATGATCTCAAGCAACAGTCGCATGCGGTTTTCAAGGGAGCCGCCATAGGCGTCGGTGCGGCGATTGTATTCACCGCTCAGGAACTGGCAAATAATGTAATTGTGGGCGCCGTGCAATTCGACGCCGTCAAAGCCCGCTTTTTGTGCCCGCTGCGCGGCGATGATGAAGTCTTCCCGCAACTGGGCAACCTCCGCCAGGGACAGTTCTCGGGCGCCGCGTTCCTCGTCTTTTGAAGGCCCTACAGGTGCTTGGCCAATAACATCGGAAGGCGACCTTATGCCCGCGTGGTGGAGCTGGACAATGGCGAGACTGCCTTCTGCCCTGATAGCTTTGGCAAGGCGGCTGAGTCCGGGAATATGGTGGCCTGAGTAGATGCCGAGCTGCCCGGCAAAACCCTGGCCACAGGCCTGCACATGGCAGGCTGCCGTCATGGTTAAACCGAAGCCGCCTTTGGCTCTCATGGTGAGCCAGTGAAACTCTTCATCGGAGAGAGAGCCGTCAGCATGGCTTTGCAGATTGGTGAGTGGCGCAAGCCCAATGGAATTTTTCATTGTTTTGCCACGGAAAAAATCAACGCTGTGTTCTGACATCTGCTTGCTATTGGTTGTTAATGGGTTGGCCATCATAACAAAGTGCCTGGACGAAGGTTGGCTAACCTTCGAAAAATATTGGCCAGGCAGTTAGATTTGTTAAGCGCCAAGGGTCAAAATTTTAACGGCAGGGGGCAGTGGTTACTGAGCACATGCTCGCGATGTTCGATCAGGATGGGATCCACCGCGTCGCCAAGGTCAGCGCCCATGGCCTCGCCCATTTCTCGATAGGCTTCAGGCATGGGGCAAAATTCGTCGCGAATAGGAGCTACCAGGGTCGAGAAGGTTGTCCAGTAAATGTCCGCCGCCGTTAGCTTGTCGCCGACGAGAAAGAGGCTGCCTTTTTTCTTGTTGGCGTGCAGACGCTGCGACAGCAGACCCAAAATGGCAGCCATGCGCGCTTTGGCTTTCTCGGCGCTGCTGGAGGGGTCGCCATAACGAAATTGCATGATGGCGACTTGCTCGGCAGTGAGAAACACAGGTTCCGAAGAGCGCCCTGCCAGGGAATCTTCCCAGGCCGCCATTTTGTAGAGCCTGAAATTCCAGCCAAAGCCGTCCTCACCGCAGATGGCATTGGCCAGGCCAAACATGTCGCTGCGCTGGCTTTCATCAGCAGGGATAAGACTGGGGTTGGGGGCAAGCCGTTCCGCCAGCAGGAGAATCTCGTCCCAGCGGCAGCGGGCTCTCTCGTTATCCAAAACCGCAGCCGGTGCGGATTCCTGCCCAGTCCAATTGCGCAGAATTTTATCCGCACCGCCAATCGACTGAGCAACGGGAGTAAAATCAATGTTTTTTAGTTCGAGAATGATCCTCGCCGCAACACTCCAGGGGCCAGGAAAACCGGGGGAAAATACGACACGCAAACCTGGCATATCAACAGCTTCAGCCACAGAAATATAATTGACCATGTTCAAACTCCTCGCTGATTAAATAGGAGCTGGCGCTCCTCGTCACTGAAACTGGTTCTCGGCTTAGGGATAACGGATTCGCGAAGTGCTTCCCGTACCGCAGGGCGCGCGTCGATGCTGTGAAACCAGCGTCCAAGGTTGGGGAATTCGGCCAGATCAAGGCCGTGGTGCTCGCGAAAAAGAAGCCACGGCCAGCAGATCATATCGGCAATACTGTAATCGCCGGCAAGGTATTCCCGGTCGGACAACTGACGATCGAGAAGGCCATAAAGGCGGTGCGACTCCTTACCGAAACGCTCAATGGCATAGGGCAGTTTTTCCGGGGCATAATTGCGGAAATGCCCGAACTGCCCGAGAGTTGGACCCTGGGCAGACATTTGCCACATCACCCACTGCAAAGTAAGGGCTCTCTCTTTGGGGGTGGACGGCAGAAAGCGCCCAACCTTCTCCGCCAGATAAATCAAAATGGCGCCGGATTCGGCAACACTGATCGGTTCGCCGCCCCCTGTGGGGGCAGTATCAACAATCGCCGGAATGCGGTTGTTGGGGCTAATGGCGAGAAAGGCCGGGGAGAACTGCTCACCCTCAAAAATATTGACTGGCACCCGCTCGCTTTCAAGCCCCATTTCTTCAATGGCAATGGTAACTTTGTAGACATTGGGAGTTTCGCCGTAAAAGACTTTTATCATTAATTTGCCTCAAGTGCATTTCAGAGCAAAGTACAGGACATTTTATTTTGGGTAAATTAATGATTCCTTATGGCAGGGCATAACAGGAGATGATGGAGCAGAGGCCATTTCGGCTGTCGAACAATCTATTTTGGGGGGGGCTTAGGCTGAACTCCGCCAAGATTTAATACGGCATAGTTTATGACAAGTAATCGTAATCGTGCGGATGTTGACCCTACCCCCGAATTAGTGCCAATTCGCCGACAAGATTGTCCTATTATGCTGCTCTTTTTGCGATGACGGCAGGTGTCATGTATTTGAGCGTACTGTGTGGCCGCTCGTTGTTATGAAAATGGCGCCAGGAATCGATGAGAGATCCTGCCTCCTTGATTGAGCGAAACCAGTGCTGGCTCAGGCATTCCTCTCGAAACCGGCCATTCAGACTTTCCACAAGCGCGTTCTGGGTCGGTTTGCGCGGCTGGATAAATGCCAGCTTTACGCCCGATTCCTTTTGCCAGAAAACATCGCCTTACTCGTAAATTCCGTGCCATTGCCACAAGCAATCTGATCCGGCGCACGACACAGTTCAATCAATTGATCGAGAAATCTAGCGACTTGCTGTCCACTAATAGAGAATGCCGTCAGTTGGCCAACCAGTTCCTTTGAGTAGTCATCTTTGACGTTCAGCACACGGTATCATCGACCTTTGAAATAATTTCAAAGATGACTTGTGTTGAGTCCCCTGCGCTTGAGGAGTTTATTGAGGGGGAATATAAAACGACCCTTTCCTATTTGGAAAATAGTGTTAAGTGCAACTCCTTACGTGGCGGGACAATCTTTTACAGCCGCAGATATTATGGTTGCCTACGATTTACATTTAGCTAACGGAACTTCATTCCCTGCTATGGAACTTGGCGCCCCCATCAAGAGATATCCCCATATTTTGTCTTATTTGGAGCGCGCTGAAGGTCGTTCCGCTTATCAACTGATGCGGAAACTATGTGCTTAGCAAATGAAAATGGTGATCAATTTTGTAAGCCTAAGCTGGTTAGATTCTGACAAAAATACTGACTGAGTGTCGGTTAAGGAAATATGAGAATCAGCTGAGATTTACGGTGATAGCTATTGATCTGGGGATAAAGATGGCGAGTTTAGTCGCTCAGCATTCTGTGATGCCTGAGAAGCCAGGCTTTCGAGTAAGAGCAAGATTTATTTACCGATAACTGCTGGTGTTATCAGCCATTGAAGAGCTGTATTGGCGATCATCAAGCAAGTCATGCTGCAACTTGCTTGATGATAAAGCCGAACCTGTTACTTACTGGCCGCCATGGACAGCGCCAGATCTTCAATCATATCTTCCTGGCCGCCGACCGTGCGGCGCTTGCCCAGCTCCACCAGAATGCTGCGGGCAGAAACCCCGTAGCGCTTTTCGGCGCGTTTGGCAAACAGCAGGAAAGAGCTGTAAACCCCGGCATAACCCAGGGTGAGAGCGTCCCGGTCGATGCGAATAGGTTCTTCCAGCATGGGCACCACCAGGTCTTCGGCGACATCCATGATTTTGAAGAGATCAACGCCTGTTTTGGCACCCATTCGCTCCAGCACTGCAACGAAGACTTCCAGTGGCGTATTGCCAGCACCGGCGCCCATGCCCGCCACCGAGCCATCGATACGGTCGGCGCCCGCCGCAACCGCTGCCAGGGAGTTCATCACGCCGAGGCTGAGGTTGTTGTGGCCGTGAAAGCCGACCTGGGTTTCCGGCTGCAACTGATCCCGTAGTGCGCTGATGCGCTCTGTGACCTGATCCGGCAGCATATAACCTGCGGAGTCGGTGCAGTAGATACACTGGGCGCCGTAGGATTCCATGAGTTTTGCCTGCACCAGCAACTCTTCAGTGCTGATCATGTGCGCCATCATCAAAAAGCCGACAGTATCCAGCCCCAGTTTGCGACCAGCGGCAATGTGCTGTTCAGAGACATCGGCTTCGGTGCAGTGGGTGGCGACGCGAATGGTGCCTATGCCGCAGTCGTGCGCCATGTTGAGATCGTCAACCGTGCCGATGCCAGGCAGCAGCAGGGCGGAAATTTTTGCCTGTTTGACCACGCCGACCACGGCGCGGAGATAGTCTTCGTCGGAATGGGCGGAAAAGCCGTAGTTCACCGAGTTGCCGCCGAGGCCGTCGCCGTGGGTGACTTCAATTAGGGGAACACCGGCGGCGTCGAGGCCTGCGGCCACGGTTTTCATTTGCGCCAGGGAAATTTGATGGCGCATGGAGTGCATGCCATCGCGGAGACTCATGTCGTGGATGATGACGTTTTTGTTTGCAATGTTCACTGTGGTTGCCTCAATGGGTTGCACCTTAAATTTTTTATGCGGATTTCGCCGCCGCCAGCATTTTGTCCGCGAGCATTTCTGCTGTGCGCAGCGCTGCGGCGGTCATGATGTCGAGGTTGCCGGCATATTTGGGCAGAAAGTCACCCAGACCCTCCACTTCCATAAAAATGGAGACGCGGTTGCCGTCGAAAATCGGACCGTTCTTGAGGCGGTAACCGGGCACATAGCGCTGCACTTCTGCCACCATGGCGTGCACGGAGGCGGTGATTTTTTCCTGGTCGGGGGCATCCACAGTAAGACAGTGAATGGTATCGCGCATAATCAGCGGCGGTTCCGCGGGGTTGATGAGAATAATGGCCTTGCCGCGTTTGGCGCCGCCAACCTGCTCAACAGCGCGCGCCGTGGTGCGGGTAAATTCGTCGATGTTTTTGCGGGTGCCGGGGCCGATGGATTTTGACGCCACTGTGGCGACAATTTCACCGTATGCCACCGCTTGCACCCGGGACACCGCCGCCACCATGGGAATGGTGGCCTGGCCACCGCAGGTGACCATGTTGACGTTGCTGCCACCAGAGGCGAGCGCCGCATCCAGATTGACCGGAGGAATACAGTAGGGGCCGATGGCGGCCGGGGTCAGGTCGATCATCATGGCGCCCTGTTCAACGACCTGGCGGGAGTTTTCTGCATGCACGTAGGCGGAGGTGGCGTCAAAGCAGATTTTGATGCCATCGGCTTTCATGTGGGGAATAAGCCCTGCCACACCTTCCGAGGTGGTTTTAATGCCCATGTCCCTGGCTCTTGCCAGTCCCGGGGAGTCTGGTTCTACGCCGACCATCCACACCGGTTCTATGACATCGGAGCGCATGGCTTTCATCAGCAGATCGGTGCCAATATTGCCGGGACCAATAATGGCCGCCTTGATTTTTGCTGTGCTCATCATCTAATCACCGCCTCGAATAGGGGTTAAACAAAAATAGGGGTTAAACAAACTCTATGGCAAGGTCACCCAGGGAGGAGATCGTCAGCGACATGCTGTCTCCCGCCTTGACCGGCTCCAGGGGAACCAGGGAACCGGAGAGAATAATATCGCCGGCGTTGAGACTGACACCGTACTGCCCCATCACATTGGCCAGCCAGGCCACACAGGTTAGCGGATTGCCGAGTGCGGCAGCACCAGTGCCCTTGCTCAAAAACTGGCCGTTTTTATTGACTACCATTTCGCAGTTGATTAAATCCAGGGTTTTTGGATCCTTTGCCGCCTTGTCGTTAATGGCAAAGAGGCCGCAGGAGGCATTGTCGGCGATGGTGTCTTCAATGGTGATTTTCCAGTCGGCAATGCGCGAATCGACGATTTCAAAGCAGGGCATCACCGCTTCCGTTGCCACCAGCACATCCGCCTCAGTGACGCCGGGACCCGCGAGAGGCTTTTTCAGGAGAAAGGCGATTTCGCCTTCTGCGCGGGGCTGGATCAGCTCCTTGCTGATGGGAATCTGGTCGCTGAAGATCATTTTGTCGGTTAAAAAGCCGAAATCCGGTTGATAAACATTGAGCATGTCCTGCACGGCTTTGCTGGTGACGCCGATCTTTTTGCCGATGACTTTTTCACCGTCGGCAATGCGTTTCGCCAGCAAGTGAAGGGAAATCTGATAGGCAGAGTCGATGCTGATGGTGGGATATCTTTCTCTCAGCGGCGTTACTGTGGTTTTGTTACGCAAAGCCTGATACAGCTCATCGCTGGCGCTTAGTATCTGTTCTTGATTCATAAGGGATAACTCATTTTGTCAGCACGTATTGTCAACAACCCGGGTGGAAATGGTCAACAGCGAAAATTTGTTTGGCCGGCAAAGCCGACAACGCCGCAGGGAGCCGACTCGAAAACCGGCATCCTCTGCAGCGTTGACAACGGCAAGTTTTAAAGGATGATGCTGATCCTGCCGTGGGGTCTCAGGCCGTCCATATCGAGATGACAGCTTTTGCTGGCAATCTTGAAACTGTCGCCATCGCGCTTCAGCTTATAGGCGTAGCGACCCATGAAGGCATCGGTGGCGCCATCTTTGGTGCGATAGACGACAAAGGCGGCATCAACGCTAACAATGCCATCGCTTTCTCCGATGATGCGAATATTGCTCACCAGATGGCGAATTTTTGACCGCGGAAATTCGGAGTGCGCGGTTTTTTTCTTGATGCGAATGACCCGCTCTTCCATGCGCGCGCGATCGTCGGCGATATAAAACAGGGTTTTGTCTGGAGAGGCGTTGTCATCCACATCGGTGGGCGGCACATAATAACCGGCATCCTCTGTGAACAGCGCCAGCCAGTCGTCGAGCTGCCAGCTGTCGATGAGCGCGGCCTCTTTAAAAATCAGATCCTGCACCGCGAGAAAGTCGTCATACTTGTTTTTTGTGGCGCTATTCATTTGCCGGCCTCCTGACGAATCGTCTCAAGACGTCTGTTCCACTCCCGCCAAAATGCCCTCATCTGATGTTCGTCATCAAAGGATGGCTGCTTTTTGTGCATGCCTTTGGAGATGTCATTCCAGGGTACAGATGTGTTGGCTTTGTAGCCTGCTTGGCATTTTTCCAGGGCTTCAACATCATCCGGGGTTGCAAAACCGCCCGGGCCGAGGAATTCGAGGAAGTTGAACAGGCGAAACTTGCGGCGCCATTCGTTTTCATCACTTGCCGCCAGCGCCCAGCCATTGACCATCATGTAATCGGGTTTGACCGGGTAAAAGGTGCGGATGGTGATGGCCATGATATCGTTGATCACCAGGTTGGGGAAAATCACCATGTTGCGGTTTTTGTGGGCAACCTGTTCGGCTTTTTCAGGACCGAGGCGCTCGACAAGTTCGGCATAGACACGATCCATTTCGATCTTGCCTTCCTCTCCCCACATGGGAATCCACTGGGCTACGGGGCGCCCCCAGGGTGCCGTGTATTCGACAACGGCGTGGCCATTGCCGAGGTCGTAGGCATTGCCCTGAAGCTTGACGTTGGTCAGGCCACCGTTGGTGTTCATGAGGTAGTCGAGATAGGTGGCGTGGGTGGCTTCGGCGTGGTAGCCGTCAAAGCTGTTTTCCACCAACAGTTTCCAGTTGGCGCGAATGGCGTACTCCTGGGTGCCGCCCACCAGGGTCATGCCCGCAGGGGAGTGGTTGGCCACCAGATCCAGATATTCCTTGGCGCCCGCCAGATAGTCTGGCAGCGACTCAACCTCGTCGTTAAAGCAGACAAAATAAAAGCCCGCGTAACTGTCCAGCCTGGGCACTGGCTGCAGATTGACGCTGCCGTCGGCATTAAAATCTTTGGCATAGGAAGACTCTCCCGCCAGATGCATTAATTCGCCGGTGTCTTTGAAGACCCAGCCGTGATACATGCACTGAAAGCTTTTGGCTTTGCCTTTTTTCTCCCGGCAAACCGTTGCACCGCGGTGGGGGCAGACGTTAAAGAGCGCGCGAACAACGTCATTGCGGTCGCGAATAAAGAGCAGATCCCGGTTGGCAACGGTTCGGGCGACAAAGCTGCCGGGGCCGTCCGCGAGTTCCGATTCGTGCCCCAGGTAGAGCCAGCAGCGATTAAAAATGGCATCCCGCTCCGCCTCAAAAACCGCGTCGCTCACGAAAGCCTGGCGCGGCACGCGAAAACGGCCTGCCTCCGTGTTTTCGTCTATAGACTTGATTATTTCAGTCACAATCCAACCTCCGCCTTTTTATCCAAGTATGTCGAAACTATTTGCATACCGTGTATCTGGTTTGTTTTGCAAAATTAACAGAGTTGTTGTACCTTGTAAAGCACTTTTGCCGAACAGCCAAAACAGAGTTTAGGGGAAATCTCGAATGGATCAATTGAACGCAAAAAAAATCAACGCAGCACAAATAAAGCTGCGCATCGCCGCCAGGGCGCTTGGCCGCGCCGGGCTGGTTCACGCTTTCGGTCACTGTAGCATGCGACTGAGCGAAGATACATTTTTGGTGTGCGCTCCCGAACCCTTGGCAACCATTCGTCCCAATGAGCCGGGTACGCTGGTCAAGGTTTCCGGATCTTTGCCCGAGGGCGTACTTGGCGAGGTGCGCATTCACCAACAGATTTATGCCCGCAATCCGGCCGCGGGCGCGGTGTGCCGAATCATGCCCGCCAATGTCATGACTCTGTCAACCTTTCGCGCCACCGCCAAGCCCAGGCATGGCCTTGCGGCCTACTTTGGCGCCAGCACCCCCCTTTGGGATGATCCCCGCCTGCTGCGCAACGATGAGGCCGCGATAAAGTTGTCAGAACAGATGGGGGATTCTCCAGCCATTGTCATGCGCGGCAATGGCGCCGTGGTTACAGGGGAAACCCTGGAGCAAGCGGTGGCCTACAGCTGGTTTCTTGAAGATGCGGCCAGGGTTGAGATTCAGGCCAGAAACCTGGGAGTGAAGGATGCAGACGGGCTACTGAGTGACCAGGAAATTGTTGATCGCCAGGTGATGACGGGGCGTGTCTTTGAGCGCATGTGGCGCTACCTGACTGATGGCGATGAAGAGCTGCAGGCATTGGCCGAGTATTGCCTGCTGGAAAAAGTTGACATCTAAATCACCGTGCTTTACATTGCGTGTGAACTGTTTTTAAGTAGCGATAATTTTTACTGTAAACTAAAATAAGCGTGATTCGCAGGAGCCGCCCAGATGAACCATCCATTTCTTTATCAAAGACTCGGTTATGTCGCCCTTGGCGTTACCAATGTGGAGCGCTCTGTGGAGTTCTATCGCGATCTGGTGGGACTTGAGCTGACAACCAATGAAAGCCCGGTTCGCGCCAGTTTTCGTTGCAGTGATGGGATGACCGATGTTGCCCTTTATCAAAGCGATGAGCCCGGCCTGATCAATGTGGGCTTGATGGTGCAATCGGCGGCGGAGTATGAAAAAGCCCGCGCCCATTTCACGGCCTTGGGTTACAACATTCGCGCCATTGATCGCGACGAACGCCAGTTCCTGCAGATTGGCGACGCCTTCAGGCTGGTTGAGTCCGTAACCGGGATTACCTTTGACTTCTTCCATGCGATGACAATCCCGGCGCGACCCTTTGCCGGCCATTTGACAAAAATCCAGCGTCTGGGTCATGTGGTGATCAAAACCACCCAGTTTGAACAAGCCTGGGAGGCAATGGAAAAGCATTTCGGTTTTGTCTCCTCCGATTATGTTGAAGATAAGGCCGTATGGATGCGCTGTTTTCCCAATCCCTTCCATCACAGCTTTGCCATTCTCAAGAGCGACAGCGACGGTCTTCACCATGTCAATTTTATGGTCAGTGAAATTGACGATGTCGGCCGCGCCCGCAACCGATTGATGGCTGCCAATGTTCCCATTGTTTTTGGTCCCGGTCGCCACAAGCCATCTGGCAGTGTCTTTCTTTATTACACCGATCCCGATGATATGACCATGGAATTCAGCTTTGGTATGGAAGAGTTTCCTGCCGAAGGGGCGAGAGAACCGAGAATGCTGAAAAACTCGTCGGAAGTGATGGATCTTTGGGGCGGTTTCCCCAAGCCCGAATTTGCCAGCACAGGCGCCATCATTAAAAAATAAGCCAGGTTTTCAACGAGCGATAGAATTTATGCAAGAAGGTCTAGAAGGTAGAGTCGCCATTGTGACCGGCGCAGCCCACGGAATCGGCCTGGCCATTGCCAAGGCGCTTTATGGGCAGGGTGCAAAGGTTGTCATTACAGACCTGGATGCAGAGACGATTGCCAAGACGGCAGCAGCGTTCTTTGAACCAGAAACGGTGGCAACATTTGCGGGGGATCTTTCTGTTGAAGAAAACGCCAACGCCCTTATCGAGACAGCCCTGACCAGGTTTGGCCGCATCGATATTTTGGTCAACAATGCCGGGGGCGGCGTGATTCTGCCTTTTCTGAGTCATAGCGCAGAAACTCTGAAGCAAACCATCGACCGCAACCTGTGGACAACCCTGTGGTGCGACCGCGCGGTACTGCCGGTGATGAAGCAACAACAGTATGGCCGCATCATTCACATAGGTGCCGACTCGGTGCGCAACGGCCTGGTCGATCACGCCGCCTACAATGCTGCAAAGGGCGGTGTTCATGGTTTGACCACAGGTCTGGCACGGGAGTTTGCCCGCGACGGTATTACCGTGAATACGGTTGCACCCTGTGCGGTGCGCACAGAAATTTATGACAAGTTTGCCATTGAAAAGCCAGAGCTTATTGAAAAAATGGTTTCAGTTATTCCCATGGGCAGGGCTGGCGAATGTGAAGAAATTGCATCCATGGTACTTTACCTGGCTGGCGAGGCTGCGGCCTTTGTCACCGGCCAGGTGATAAGCGTCAATGGCGGCAGCACCATGCTTTAATTGAAATTGACAGGAGACATAACGTGACTACTGATGATTCTATTGCAACGGATACTCCCTGGGTTGAACTGGGCGACGTGAGCGCCTACCCGCCAGGCAGCATTTCTGAAGCCAAAATGCCCAGTGGCGCGACTCTGGCCATTTTTAACGTGGATGGTGAGTTTTACGCCAGCTTTGACCGCTGCACCCACGCCAAAGCCTCATTTGTTGAAGAGGGCGAACTCAACGGCCATGTGCTGGAATGTGGCTGGCACCACGGCACTTTTGATGTCAGGACAGGCGCGGCATTGACACTGCCCTGCCGCACACCACTGATCACTTTCGCGACCAAAATTGACAACAATAAACTGTTTGTTAACCCTAAACCCAACAGGCGTGCTGCACCCCCGTCTGCACAATAAATTCGGAGAAAACTATGAGCGATAATCCCGAACTTGGCAAAACCGTCAAAGTAAACGGCTACGGCGTTAACTATCAGGAGCAGGGCGAGGGTGACACGGTCATTCTGATTCACGGCTCCGGCCCCGGTGTCACCGGGTTTGCCAACTGGCGCCTGCTGATTCCTGCTCTGGCGCAAAAATTCCATGTCCTCGCTCCGGATATTGTCGGTTTTGGCTACACCGAGCATCCAAAAAACTTTGAATACAATCTCGACAACTGGATCGCATTTACCATGGGTTTTATGGATGCCCTGGGGATTGAAAAAGCCCATTTTGTTGGCAATTCCTTTGGCGGCGCCCTCAGCCTTGCCATAGCGGCCAAACACCCGAACAGAGTGGCCAAGTTTGTGATGATGGGAGCGGCGGGCATCCATTTTGATATGACCGAGGGGCTGCGCAAAGTGTGGGGATACCAGCCTTCCTTTGCAGCCATGCGCGATTTGATGAATGTATTTACCCACGAAAATTTCAAGGTCAGTGACGAGATTGTCGAATCCCGCTACCAGGCGAGTATGCGCCCCGGTTATCAGGAAGCCTATCAGTCACTGTTTCCCGAGCCCATGCAGGAAAAGCTCGATGCCCTTTGTCTGCCCGAAGAGGAAATTGCCAAAATTACCAATCCCGCCTTGGTTATTCATGGCCGCGAAGACGTTATCGTTCCCTACCAGTGCAGTATTCGCGCCCACGAATTGCTAAAGCATTCTGAACTCCATATTTATGGTGAGTGCGGCCATTGGACCATGTTTGAAAAGGCCGCACCTTTTGCCACTCTGGTTGAGAATTTTTTTCTCCAGCCCTAGGGGCTGTTAACACCCATTGGATTGCCACTATTGTGACTAAAAAAGCATCAATTTAGGCGCGAGGAGAGAATTTAGTGGTTCTAAATGAACGACGAACAACGACAAGTGACGCTTTTTTTAGCCGCAACCCGAAGGGCTGGGATCATTTTTGCCCCCAGTGTTGTTATCACTCGCTTATTTAGAATGACTAAACCTCGCTCATTCCGCCGCGCTGGAAGCAAAAATGATCTCCAGCAGTGATAATGCAATGGGTGTTAACAGACCCAAACCCGCGTCCAGAAAAAAGGAAAGCCCTTGATGACCGCGACTGCCAGTCCAGTAAAAAAAGCCCGCATTCCCCAGGCAACCAGAACTGCCGTAATGCGCGAGCGCCTATCAAAGGCCGCGTTCAATGTGATACGGGAAGTGGGTTACGTCAACTTCAGAACATCCGCTGTCTCCAAGGAGGCCGGAGTTTCTCAGGGTGCGCAGCTGCATCATTTTCCCACCAAAGACAGTCTGGCAGTAGCCGCCATGGAGTACGCCTATCAGCAGTCCAATGAGGCGTTTGAGAAAAATTACGCTGTAAAAGCAGAGAAGAATGCGCTGGTTGAGCTGATTCTGAAAGATTTTCGCGATTTCTACCTGTCGGATTATTTTATGGTGGCTCTCGACATTTTGATGGCGGGCATGAAACACGACTCCCTGCGTGCAGAGCTCACCGAAATGGCGCGCAAGAATCGCCTGAGGATTGAGCGCCTCTGGCTGGAAAGACTGGTCGATGATGGCTGGTCTCTCTCCGATGCCGAAGATTTTCTCTCCCTGTCCCACAGTATTGTCAGGGGCTTCGCAGCGCGCTCCCTGGTCAGCACCGACATGCGCGAATTCGAACATCTTCTCGGTCGCTGGCAACACATTGTTGTCAAGGCCGGACTGCCTCTTGGCAGTCCAAACTAAGAAGCGCAAGCCAAACAAACATAAAATCATTGATTGTTTAAACAGACAAGCGAGTACAGACATGGATACCAATGCAAATATAGAACTGTGGAGCGAAGCCGCAAAAGAAATTGACTGGTACAAAACCTGGGATGCTGTGCTGGATTCAAGCCAGGCGCCCCTGTATCGCTGGTTTAGCGGTGCTGTTTGTAATACTTCCTATAACTGCCTGGATCGCCATGTCGCCGCCGGACGGGGCGATCAAACGGCGCTGATCTACGACAGCCCGGTAACCGACACCGTGCAACATATCAGCTATCGGGAGCTCCTCGATCGCGTCGCCCTGCTTGCGGGTGCGCTCACGGGGCTCGGGATTGTCAAGGGCGACAGGGTCATTATTTACATGCCCATGGTGCCGGAAGCCGCCGTAGCCATGCAGGCCTGTGCCCGTATCGGCGCCGTGCACTCGGTGGTTTTTGGTGGTTTTGCCTCCAATGAACTCGCCTCGCGCATTGATGATTGCAAGCCAAAACTGATTATTTCCGCCTCCTGTGGCATCGAGCCCCATGGCATTGTTCACTACAAGCCATTGCTTGATCACGCCCTGGAATTGAGCCAGCACAAGCCCGAGCATTGCATCATTTTTCAGCGCCCCCAGGAAAAGGCAAAGATGGTTGCCCCCAGGGATCTCGACTGGCATGAGGTGCAAAAGGGCGCCCAGCCAAGTGCCTGTGTTCCCGTGGCGGCGACAGATCCGCTCTATATTATCTACACTTCCGGCACCACCGGTCAGCCCAAGGGAGTTGTGCGCGACAACGGCGGCCACATGGTCGCGCTGAACTGGAGTCTGAAAGCCATTTATGGCATAGATCCCGGCGATGTTTTTTGGGCGGCATCCGATATTGGCTGGGTGGTTGGCCATTCCTATATTGTTTACGGCCCCCTGGTGCGGGGAGCCACCGCCATCATGTTTGAAGGCAAGCCTGTCGGCACACCGGACTCTGCCACCTACTGGCGGCTTATCGAGCGCCACAAGGTCAAGGCCATGTTCACGGCGCCCACCGCCATTCGCGCCATTAAGCAGCGCGACCCCAAAGGGGAATGCCTCAAGGATTTCGACCTCAGCTCCTTGCAAACCCTGTTTCTTGCCGGTGAACGCGCCGACCCGGACACTATTCAGTGGGCCGAAAACCATGTCAAAACCCCGGTCATCGACCACTGGTGGCAGACAGAACTGGGCTGGCCCGCGGTGGCCAACTGTGCCGGACTCGGCCTTTTCCCCGTTAAATACGGCTCTTCCGGCAAACCGGTGAATGGCTTTCATGTCGAGGCGCTTGACGAAGGTGGCCACAGCCTGCCCCCCGACACCATGGGCGCGCTGGCGATAAAACTGCCGCTGCCGCCGGGAACTCTGCCGACGCTGTGGAACAACGACAAGGGTTTTATCGACAAATATCTCAAGGAGTACCCCGGCTATTACAACACCGGTGATGCCGGGTTTATCGACAGTGAAGGCTATGTTCACATCATGAGCCGCACCGATGATGTTATCAATGTGGCTGGCCACCGCTTGTCCACCGGGCAGATGGAGGAGGTCATCGCCAATCATCCCGATGTTGCCGAGTGCGCCGTATTTGGCGTTTATGACGAGCTTAAGGGACAGACGCCGTTTTCCATGCTGATTATCAATGCCGGGGTAGAGCGGCCGACGTCAGAGATTGAAGCCGAAGTCATCGCCCTGGTGCGGGAACAGATAGGACCGGTTGCAGCGTTTAAGAAGGCGGTGGTGGTGAAGCGCCTGCCGAAAACCCGCTCTGGCAAAATTCTCCGCGCCACCCTGCAGAAAATTGTCCAGGGCGAGAGCTATAAAGTCCCGGCAACCATTGACGATCCGGCTATCCTCGATGAAATCAAGGCACAGCTTGCTGCGCTGCAGGGCGGGCATTGATCAAGCCAGGTCGCGACAGTTTTTGTTGAAATGATAACCAATTAGGCTACAATGGCGCCCATTTGGGCAGAGCGGTTGCAACTTTATATTGACTAAATTTTCAATATAAAAAGAGAAGCAACTTATTTTCCTGTTTTGATGTCCAATGACAGGCGGCCTGTCAACCCGGCAATAAGGGCTGTCGATACAGCGGTTGCCTCGATGGCCGGTTGAGTGACAAGCGAGATTTTGTGGTAAATGTTGGTCGCGAAGATTTGCAGTGCCAAGTTCGACACACTGCCAGCCTGAAGCGGGATACAGAGACAGATGCAGCGAGAGTGTTCAGGTACGGTTTGTTCTCGCGGTCTGATATTTGATTTTTCTTATAACAAGTGAAGTTCAGCGTTATGTCATTTAATGGCAGGAGGTAACAATGTTTTTTGATTACTTGAGGTACTACACCTCACCTTTTATTCAGATTCTCACAGGGATAGGTGTTTATATTGGCGGCCCATACGTCTGGATTGGTATAGCGACATTGCCGGTTTTGGCGGTGCTCGAAAGCCTTTTGCCCAGGGATATGAAAGAACGAAAAATCAACAACGCCTTTTTAGCCTACATTCCCGTGTGGATCAGTGCTGTGCTTAATACACTGCTCTATGTGTTGCTTGCCTGGCGCATTGGCATGGGGGATTACACGGTCATAGAAATGATCGGAGGCACCCTTTCAGTGGCCTGGCTCGGCGTGGTCGTCGGTGTTCCCAGCCTCCACGAACTTTATCACCAGCGCGGCTATCTGGCGCAATTGGTGGGCACCTATTCCCAGGTTATCTACCTGGATTGCATGCGCAATATCGCCCATATGATCGGTCACCACCTCGATGTGGGAACCTCCAAAGACTCCGATACGGCACTGCGCGGCCGGGATTTCTATACCTTTGCCCTGGCGGCGGTGGTTCACAGCACCAAAACCGCCATGGAACTGGAAAGTGACGCCCTTGAAAAACGCGGCAAGGGGCGCTGGTCAATCCATCACCGGCTCTGGAAAGCGATTCTGGCGCAGGTGGTGTTTCAGGGTATTTTGTTTGCCATCGGCGGGCTTCCGGCCTTGATCTGCGGACTTAGCGGTGTTCTGCTGGCGCGCATCTGGGTTGAAATGTTTAACTATTTCCAGCACTACGGCCAGGTTCGCCTGGTTGGCAAACCTATCGCAAGACGCCATGTCTGGAATCACCTCAGCCCGCTGAGTCGAGTGATCACCTTTGAGATCACCAATCACGCCGATCACCATATCAACGCCTATACGCCTTTTTATAAACTGAAGCCGGATACCGCTTCGGTAAAAGTGCCCAGCGTTTTCGTGTGTTTCTGTGCAGCGCTGATTCCCCCTGTGTGGTACAAGCTGATCATTCAGCCCGCCCTCAAGGAGTGGGATTTGACCCAGGCCAGCAATGAAGAACGCGAGCTTGCGCGAGAGCAAAATCTCAGGGCAGGATGGCCGGACTGGTTTGCCAAGCAACAGGAAAGCAGCGCCGCCTGATCGGCGCGCCACTGCAATTACAGCCACGCTTAACAAGAGGGCAGCACTTTGTCTTTGCTCAATGCATTAGGTTTTGGAAAAGCATCAAGAACGGTAAATATTCAGCCGGCGGATGTGTCGTTTGAAGCCAGCAAGAACAAATCCATACTGGAGTCGGCGCTTTCCCAGGGGTTGGCCATGCCCCACAGCTGTACCGTAGGCACCTGTGGTACCTGCAAGTGCAAACTCATCAGTGGTAAAATTCGCGAACTCACCAACTTTGCGTATGTGCTCAGCGAAGAGGAGCTGCGCAATAACATCATTCTCACCTGCCAGGCGGTTGCCAAAACCGACATCACCCTTGATGTCGAGGACTTTGAACCCAAGCGCCTCAACCCTCCAGCGGATTTCACTGGCAAAATTGTTGAACAGAAAACTATTACCCACGATATCCGGGAAGTGACTCTGGAGCTTGACCGCCCCATTAAATTTGATGCCGGCCAGTATATCCAGATGTCGGTTGACGAAATTTTTGGCGCCCGCTCCTATTCCTTTGCCATGCCCCCGACGGAATCCGGAAACAAAACCATTAGCCTGTTTATCCGCCGCGTTCCCGAGGGCCAATTTACGGGCATGCTCTTTGACGGAAAACTCGACAACGTGGAATTCAAAATGCACGGCCCTGCAGGCAACTTCTGGCTGCGGGACGGCAAGGGGCCGATGATTTGCATTGCCGGTGGCAGCGGCCTGGCGCCAGTGCTGAGCATTCTCGAGGAGGCAGTGAAAAGTCCTATTGGCCGCCCCTGTGTGGTTTTGTTCGGCGCCAGAACCCAGAACGACCTCTACGGCATTGAAAGACTCAAAGCAATCGAAAAAGCCTGGGATGGCGCATTTGTCTTTGCCCCGGTATTGTCCCACGAAGACGACAGCAGTCCTTGGCAGGGTGCGCGCGGTTTTGTCAACACGGCCATTGGCGATGTGGCGGGAACCTATATTTCCGATGAAACCGATGTTTACATGTGCGGCCCGCCGCCAATGATTGATGCGGCGACGGAAACCCTGATCGAACTCGGCATCAATGAACACCGCATCCATTTTGACAAGTTCTTTGATGCCAGCCACGGTGTTATCAGGCACGAATAACAACGGCTGTGGCAGGTTGTACGCAGTAGGGGGTGTGGCGTTTCGCCACGCCCCCTACTGCTTTATGGCGGCTGCCGGTGGCCTTTTGTTTGCGTGTCGTTATAATCAAAGCCACATTATTGCCCCTGGATTAGCTATAGTTGGTGGACGCTTGGCAATGCAGTGTCCTGGCGGCAGCTATCGTTTGCCACCCTGTTCGTCGACATACTCTTGCGCGAAGTTTTCAGAATTTTCACGGTGGGCTTTTGCCAATGATTGGAAACCTGGCAGACCTTTGGCTGATTGTTGTCGGGCTGGCAAGGACAGTTTATTAAGGAAAAAACAATAGAGAATAACCATGGAAACGATTCGCTATCTAAAGGTTCCGGTCAAGGATTTGCGCATAGGTATGTATGTGGTGGATCTCGATCGCCCCTGGCTGGATACGCCTTTCTTGGTGCAGGGTTTTATTATCAAGTCTGTCGATCAGCTGGAGACCCTCACGGAAATCTGCCAGTACGTCTATGTGGATACAGGGCGCAGCCGCACCTTTCACAAGGCTGACAAAATACCAACCCCCAGCAAAGGTGCTCTAACCAAGGAAAAGCTGGAAAAACTCCTCAATGTGCGCGTCGGCTCCTACAGCGACTCCTCGGTTTTTGGTGACGAACTACAGACCGCAAAAACCGTCTATCGCGATTACGAAACCATGGTGGCGCGTTTTTATGGCGGTGTCCGCAACGATCAGAAAATCAATATGCAGGATGTGCGCGACCCCATTAATCAGATTGTCGACAGCGTTATTCGCAATCCGGACGCCTGCATGTTGCTGGCAAAATTAAAGCGCAAAGGCGACTACACCTACAACCACGCCATAGGCTCATCCATTTGGGCCGCGGCTCTCGGCCGACAACTGGGCTTGCCGAAAAAGGTCATGCTGAGTATTGCCACCGGCGCGCTGCTCAATGATGTCGGCAAAATATTGCTGTCAGATCGGCTGCTGAATAAACCGGGCAAACTGACTGCCGATGAATTGACCCTGGCCAAGTCCCATGTTGCCAAAAGCATGAAAATGCTGGAGCAGACCCAGGGCGTGGATAGTATTGCCCTGCAAATGGTGCTATGCCACCATGAGCGCCACGACGGCAAAGGTTATCCTCGAGGACTCAGGGGCGCGGATATTCCCGTCTATGGCAGAATAGCCGGGATCGTGGATTGCTACGACGCCCTTATCAATGACACCCCCTACCGCCCTGGCATGGCGGCCAGTGAGGCAATCAAAATACTCTACAACGTCAGAAATGTGGATTTCCAGGCAGAAATCGTCGAAGCCTTTATACAGGCGGTGGGCATTTATCCGGCGGGCTCTCTGGTGGAGTTGTCCAATGGTGAAGTTGGCGTTGTGGTTGCAGAACATCGCCATCGCCGCCTGCGGCCGAAGTTGCTGTTATTGATGGACGCCAATAAAAACAGGCTGTCGGAAAACATGCCGCTGGATCTCTACGAGATCACAAAAGATCAGGCGGGAAACCCCCTTGAAATTGCCAAAAGCCTTAGCCCCGGCGACTATGGAATAGATCCTGATGATATCCTCATCTGATACCGGCTCGGCAATGATGACCACCGCCATCAACTGGCATGGCTTTGTTAAAGATCTTCGCGCCCATACCCAGTCAGCGGCGGCACTGAATAGCGTTCTGGCTCTGATCATTGTTGAAGTTCGCCAGCTGGGCATCTGTAATTCCCTTTGGGGTTTTGATGCCGGAGAATTCGTTGTTGATGATGTCAAAAAACGCCTCGGCGCCATGCTTAAAAATGTGGTCACAGCCGAGCGCATTGCCCACGCCAGAATCGCCGTCATTATTAGGGATATTGCGATACCGGAACTGCTTTCCGTCAGCGCGCAAAAAATCATTAATGGCCTGTCAAAACCCGTAGTTTTCAGGGGCGAAGCCATCAAAGTGGATGTCTCACTGGGCATCGCCATTTTTCCACAACATGGCGTCAGCGCCGAGTCATTGCTGTGCGAGGCCGAGCTTGCTCTGGATAGTGCTGTCAGCAGAGCCTGCTCCTTTCATATCACCGACAGCCCCTATGCCGACAAATATTCAGCGTTATTCCGCGCCCATGACAACCTGCAGCAGGCCATTGCCAACGAAAATTTAGGGTTAAATTATCAACCCAAATTTGACCTCAAAACCCGTCTCCCGGTGGCTTCAGAAGCCTTGATGCGCTGGCATCTTCCCGATGGTGGCCGCGTTCGCCCGGAAGAGTTTATTGCCGTTGCCGAGGCGTCGGGAATCATTGAGCAATTGACAGACTGGGCCATCAACACCGCCCTGCGGGAAATTGCCGAGCTCAACGATTTAAACCTGAAAATGGGGGTTGCGGTCAATGTTTCCGCAACCTCCCTTTACGATCCTGCCTTTATCCTCACGGTGGAGTCGGCGCTGGCAATATGGGGAGTGCCGCCCCAACTGCTGACGCTGGAAATCACCGAAACCCTGTTAATGCAAAATCCCCGGCTCTGCTTTGCCCATTTGTCCAGGCTGCGGGATTTGGGAGTAAAAGTGTCCATCGATGATTTTGGTACCGGCTTTTCTTCCCTCTCTTACTTTAAAACCATTCCCGCCGACGAAATAAAAATCGACCAGTCTTTCGTAAAGTCCATGGAGAAGAATAGCGACGATGAAAAAATCGTCGAATCCATCATTGGCCTCGCCCACAATTTTGGTCATCAAGTAGTGGCCGAAGGTATTGAAAGCAGTGAGACGCTCCATAAACTTCAGGCCATGGGCTGCGATATTGGCCAGGGTTATTTTTTGGCAAAACCCATGGCTATGGATAAATACCGCCACTGGCTGATCGCTGAATACGGCTAATGGGATAAGCGGGCGAAACTAGGGATTGTGGGTAATTCTGTTGTTTGCAACGATCCCCATCAGGTCTATTCTAGGTAAAGGCACAAAGTCACAATCAAGCAGCGATAGCAAGCGCCAAAGAAGTTTTGCAGTGTAAGCACGGCATGTGCCGCGACAATGGAATAGGGCAAGGAGTCTCTCTGTGCTATGAAGCTATTCAGTAGCATTCACGGACGGTTATTGGTTCCGCTGGCATTGGCCATTCTGGTTCTCGGGGGATTGGCGAGTTACAACGCGGCTTACACCAGAAACCTGCAAAGCCAACAAACCCAGATGATCGCCCTGCGCCTTGCGCAGTATATTGCCCTCGATCAAAGCCGACGCGTCGATGATGCTCGCCAAATGTTGACATTACTGGCAACGTTGAACCCGAAAAAATTACTGGATGGCGGCGCCGACTGCAATGCCACCCTGGCCGAAATCCGCCAGCGCCAAACCCGATATGCCAACCTCGGCGTTATCGCCCCAAATGGCGAAGTGATCTGCAGCGCACTTCCTTTCGACAAGTCTATCCGTCTCGATAAACGCCAGTATTTTCGCCGCACCCTGGAAACCGGGAGCTTTGCCCTTGGCGACTACCAGATGGGCTTTATTACCGGGCGCGGCAGCCTCAATGCGGGCTATCCCCTGCTGGATGATGGCGGCAGGATGGCCGCCGTGGTTTTTGTCGCCCTCGATCTGGGCTGGCTGAGCCAGGATTTGTCGAGGATTCCTTTGCCGGACAGCACCATTGCCACACTGGTTGGTGATGACGGCACGGTTTTGATGCGCTACCCCGATGACGGTTTGATTGGCAAACCCTTTGGCCAGGGCTATTCCCTGCCCATCCTGTCGAAAACCGACGAGACCGTTGGCGATTTCAGCAACGCCAATGGCGATAGTCGCCTGTTTGCATCGACACTGTTGCCCGACTGGAATGGCGGCTCGCCGCGGGTCATCGTCAGTATTTCCAGCAAGGCCGCCTATGGCGATATAGATGAGATGTTTTTGAAACAGATTATGGGGCTGCTTTTCGTCTCACTGATGGCGCTGAGCGGCGCCTGGTTGTGGGCGCGACGGCTGGTGCTTGAACCCATCGATGTGCTCACTCGCGCCAGCCAGGAGCTGCATCGCGGCAATCTCAAAGCCCGCGTTGCCCTGAGTCTGCCGGTAAGCGAAATGGCGGAGCTGGCCACCAGCTTTGACGCCATGGCCGCCGCCCTCGACGAAAAATACCAGCAAATTGAGCGGCAGGATGGGGAGCTGCTGACAATCAACAACGCCCTGGAAACCCTCAGTGCCGGTAACCATGCCCTGTTGAGAGCGGTTGACGAAACACAGTTGCTTAAAGAAATGTGCCAGGCTGCGGTGGCTGTGGGTGGTTATCCGCTGGCGTGGGTGGGGTACCTTCAGGACAATGGCAACAGGCCCCTTGTTGTGGTGGGGCAGGCAGGCGCCAGTGGGTCTTTTAATCCAAACTGGTGCGAATCTGCCGGGGATGGCAGAGCCGCTGAACGGGCGCTCAGAACGGCTCGAACCGTTGTGTCAAAAAATCTTTGCGGCGAAACCAGCGCCAGTGAATGGCGGGAATTTGTCGACCGGTTCGGCCTGGCTTCCTGCATCGCCATGCCGCTGGTGATCAACGGCCGCGCCATGGGTGTTTTCACCATCTATTCCCACCGGGATGACGGCTTTGACAGCAAAGAACAGGCAATCCTGGAAGAGATGGCCCAGGATCTGGCATTTGGTATTAACGCCCTGCGAACCCGCCTGCAAAAGGACGAAGCGGAAGAAAAAATCCGTTACACCGCCTATCACGATCCGATTACCACCTTGCCTAACTATAACCAACTGATGAAATGGCTGGCGGAAGCCATTGTCGCCCAGGGACAAGAAAACCCTCAGTTTGCCCTGCTTAATATGGGACTGGATAGACTCCGCGACATCAGCGCGTCTCTGGGTTATGAGGTTGGCAATGAGCTTCTAAAGGAAGTCGCCACTAGGGTGGGCAAACAGCTTTTGCCAGGGGAGCGGCTGGCTCGCCTTCAAAATGATGAGCTTGCCGTATTTCTACCCGGAGCAAACGCCACTGACGCCAAGGTGAGAGCGGGAGATATTCTCGCGGTTATTGCCCAGCAGCGCTATCAGCTGCGGGATTTGAATTTGGCCATACATGCCCGGGCGGGAATTGCGCTCTACCCTAAAAGCGCGACGACCCCTGCCGAATTGATCCAGCAGGCAGTCACGGCGTTGTATCTGGCCAGGGACAACAAGGACGATTGCGCCTTTTATTCGCCGAAAGACAACAACAATAAAAAATACCTTCTTGAACTGGCGGGAAAACTCCACGAAGGTCTTGAAAAAAACCAGTTTGAGCTTTTTTATCAATCCAAAATTTGCATGACCTCCGGCCGGGTGCTCGGCCTTGAAGCGCTGGCGAGGTGGTTTCACCCCGAGGATGGTTTTATTTCGCCAGAGGTGTTTATTCCCGTTGCCGAGCAAACCGGCATGATCCATCGCCTCAGCCGTTGGGTGCTGGAAACCAGCGCCCAACAATTGCAGCGGTGGCGACAGCAGGGGATTCATCTGCCTGTGGCTGTCAACCTTTCTCCCCAGGATATTCACGACAGTGATCTCTGTGATTTTATCGAAGCACTGGTGAGCCGTTTGCAGCTGGATGCGGGTATGCTGGAGGTAGAAATTACCGAAAGCGCCATTCTTGAAGATCCCGACTTCGCCCTGCAGCAGCTGACACGGCTGCGCGCCATGGGTATCTCCCTGTATATCGATGACTTTGGTACCGGCTTTTCCTGCCTGGGGTCACTGAAAAAGCTGCCTTTTAACGCCATCAAGATCGATAAATCCTTTGTCATCGATATGCTCAAGGATGGGGATGCCAAAGTGATTGTTAACTCCACCATTGCACTTGCCCATGAGTTGAACCTGTCTGTGGTTGCCGAAGGGGTTGAAACCCCTGAAGTCTGGGAAGAATTGAAAGCATTGGGTTGCAATACCGCCCAGGGGTATTTGATGGCCAAACCCATGGCCGCCCATGCGGTCGACACCTGGCTTGGCGAATCGAGCTGGGGAGTTCATTAAAAGCCGCAGCGGAGTCCCCTGGGTGGCAAGGCGCCCTGTCGGTTCAAGACGTTAGCGCCTGCGCAGGTTCGCCATTTTCCCCAGGTTGCGTGTAAAATGCCCCGATGCAAGCCAGTGTCCTGTTATCAACGTACAATTCGCCCGCCTGGCTTGAAAAAGTCCTCTATGGCTATTTCTGTCAGCGGCGCACGGATTTTGAACTGATTATTGCCGATGACGGTTCCGGCTCGGAAACTGCGGCTTTGATCGAGCGCTTGCGACCGCTAAGCCCAGTGCCCATTCTCCATATATGGCAACATGACAACGGCTTTCGCAAATGCCGAATCCTCAACAAGGCCGTTGTTCACGCCAGGACAAACTACATTATTTTTAGTGACGGCGACTGTATTCCACGGGCGGACTTTGTCGACACCCATTTGCGCCGAGCCGCACCCGGCTACTATCTTTCCGGCAGCTATTACAAACTGCCTATGACAACCAGCCAGTTAATCACCCGCGATGATATTGAAAGTGGCCGCTGTTTTGACAAGCGCTGGCTCTATCAGCACGGGCTGCCCCGACACCGCAAAACCCTGAAGATATCCGCCAGCCCGCGCTGGGCGCCGCTATTCAATCGCCTGACCCCGGCCAAATGCAATCTCAAGGGCTCCAACGCCTCGGTGTGGCGGGATGATATTTTGCGGGTCAACGGGCTCGATGAGCGCATGCCCTGGGGCGGCGAAGACCGGGAGTTTGGCGTGCGCTTGGTAAATGCCGGCATCAAGCCCCGCCATGTGCGCTACGACGCCATTGTCATACACCTGGATCACGCGCGGGGTTATGTGGATGCCGAAAGAGTCGCCGCCAACAAGGCACTGCGGCAGGCCAGCGCCCGCAACGGGGTTACGCGCACGCCTCAGGGTATTCAGGAATTGCTGGATAGTGGCTACACCCCAGGCTCGGCGAGCAGAGCCAAAACGGTTTCGGCGTAATTCTCCGGGCGCCAGTTGTGACGGCCACTGCTCTGGGAATGAATGGTCACATAATGGCACCGCTGGCCAGACACCAGTTCGCGAAACTCGGCGCTGAGTCGCTCGATATTACTGGCGTCGTAAAGGTAGCCGATGGAGTCAATACTCTGCCACTGTACGTTGCCTGGATAATGATGGCGCAACCACGCCCGGTAGAGGCCAAATTCCGACCATTGCCGCGGCGGGCAGTCGATCAGGCTCTGCCACCAGGGCTGCTGATAACGCAGTTCCAGCCACGCCAGCATCGCCCTCACGGCGTCCCTGTCAAAGATAAAGGGCGTATCGTAATAGGCGTCAGCATTCCCTTCATTGTGCGCGGGCAGTTGCAATAAGCGGTGGGCGCTCTGTTGCCAGTGCTGAACCTTGCGGGACAGCTGCTCCTTGCTCTGCCAGTGCTCAAAGCAGCGGACTGCTTGCCCTTGCCCCAGCTCCGACGGTACCGCGACAAAATCGCTTATGTGTGCATGGGGGGTGACAATCAGGTCGGAATCCATGGCGACAATAGTCTGAGTACTGCTGGAGGCTGCGGCCGCGAGCTTGCACAGTTGCTGAGTATGCCAGCCTGTATAGCGAGCCCAGCTCGGCCAGCCTACATGGCGCGCCAGACTTCCCGCGAGGATGGTTCCCCGCCGTCCCCAGCGCCGCTGCTGGTGGCGAGCGTCGAGCCGGCGCGCCTCAACCTTCGCGGGCAACACCTCTGCGGAGGCTTGCAGGGTTAATCCAGGAGCGCGGAACTGGTTAAACAGCGGCAGATCCTCACTTTGAACGATGACAAGGTGGGGACAGTCTGCCAGTGCCGAGCGCGACAAAGACTCGCGGAGCATGGCAAAGTGACTTAAATCCCCCGACCAGGTGACGGTGAGCAGTGTTGGGGAAGCGGCCTCTGCGTTGGTCAACATTTGCGTAATTTCAGTTCGGCGCTGTTGAGCCACTTGAGCCAGCGGCTGTTCTGCAGGGGATGGTACACCCAGGGTTTTTGCAGTGACTCGCCTTTCAGGCTCAGCCAGTCTTCGGCAATGGGCAGGCGGTCAGCATTTCGGCTCATAAACTGAGTATTCTGGCTGGCATCCATAATCTCCATGGGATGAAAGCCGCAGCGGTGGCGTTTTTCACCCTGGCGCAGTGCCCAGGTGCGACGCTTGCCGCGCCAGGCCGTCGCCGCTGGCAGCCAGGCGGCAAAGGGATTGCGGAGATAGGCCATGGGAGCAAACAGGTTTCGAGCCTGTTTTTCATTGGCGGCTTCGCGGGGCAAAAAATGCCAATCCCCACGGCGCAACCGCGCCACCGAGGCAATAAAAATATCCGAATAATATTGACCCGCGCTGCTGCCGGGTCGTTCCGCGTAATAAACGCTGTTGCTGTTATCGTAATTTATAAGGGTATTGTCTCGCTCGGCACCTTTCATAAACGCGTGATGGAGGAAGCAGCGATCCGGACTGGCCGCGATAAAAGTGGCCATTGCCTCGATTTCGTCACTACCCAGAGGTCTTACTAGTTGCATGTCATCCTGCAGGGTGCAGATAAAATCGTTATCGTCGAGGGCAGACAAAGACGCTTCCATATTGGCATAAAGCCCGCCGTGCTTGCTGTCGTTGGCGGATAAGAGTGACTGGGGTGTCAGGATACGATAACGCTGCTCCAGCCCCTTCAGCACCTCGCGGGTTTGTGGATCGTCACTGTTGTCATCGAAAATGATCACTGGACACTGGGGCGCGCAACGCTCAATAGAGTCAATACAATTCGCCAAAAATTGCCCGCGGTTAAAGGCGAAGATGACAAAATGCAACCTCACCATTATTTGCCTTCCTTAAAGCGCATGGCAAAACGGCGAATGGCTCCCCGCACTTTTGTGTTGCGTGTGCTGCCGGTATAGCGGCCTTTGCTCTCATGGCGAATGCGGTAGACTCCAGGAATATCCAGAGGCGTCCCCTGGGTGCCCAGAAGCCAGCGAAACGCCCGGTCTTCCCGCGCCTTGCACCAGGTCTCCGAGGGTCGCTGGTAATAGTGAAGCCTGGCGCAGTAACCCACAGCTCGCGCCACATCGCCGTGGGTGATCTGCAGGGGGCCGGTCGCCCGGTCTCGGGGCAGTTCAGTAAATCGGGTGTCGTCCACATCCGCCAGCCGTTGTGTTTGCAGATTTGGATTGAGCATCACATCCTGATCCGCCAGCAGCGGCGTAACTCGCTCAATACGGGGATAGACAAGGGCGTCCCTGCGCCCCTGCAGTTGCGTCACAAGGCCGTCGAGACAGCCTTCGCGAAACATCAGATCGCAGTCGGTAAACCAGATCCAGTCCGCCGGGGTTGCCAGCGCCGCTTCGTTGCGGCCAATGCCCCGGCGAAACAGCGCCCGGCGCGGCAGGGAGCGCCACTGCCAGCGCACATTGCTGACCTTCATGGCGCCGAAATACGCCAGCAGCGCAGCGGTTTCCTCATCTTCTTCGCAATAGTAGACGGTCATTGTGACTTGCGCCCGCTGCGGCGGAAAGCGCACCAATGAACTGAGTTGATAGACGAGAAAGTGCGCATATTGCCAGCAGTGGCTGACAATCTCGATATTGAGATTGCCGCTATGGGCGGTGCGGCTGTGGATTTCTGGCAGCGGCGGACGAAACCAGCTTGGCGGCGCCCAGCCGCTGGCAGCCACACGCAGCAACAGGCTGACCAGTGGATCGCGCCAGCGCTTGACGGCAGGCGGGTAGTCCCGATTCATAAGCTATTCACGGTTATATCACCAAATAATTGTTTCGCGCATGATAGCGAAGTACAATCGGGTCAGCTAGTTCCAGAACAGGAATAGGAATAGGAACAGGAACAGGAACAGGAACAGGAACAGGAACAGGAATACACCATCGCCCAACTAAACAATAGAAGCTGCCACTTGTCCTATAAAGTTTATAACAAAAACAATATCTGCATTCTTTACAACAATGAATTGCTGGATAGACCGGAAGCCCTCTTTGAGACAGGCTGCCAATCAAACGCCGACACCGCCGATACTGCGCGGGGCAGCGCCCTGTTCTTTGAATATAGAGACACCGAGCTGGCGTTTAAACATTATTATCGCGGCGGCCTGATTGGTCGCCTGGTGCGCGATACCTACGCCCGCCTTCCCGGCAGCTCACCGCGCATGCTCGCTGAGTTTCGCCTACTGAACGAACTCCACAAACAAAAACTGCCCGTGCCCGCACCCGTTGCCGCCCGCTGTGAACATGGCGGCATCCTGAGCTATCGCGGCGACTTGGTGAGCAAGCGGATTCCCGACGCCAAAACCCTGTACCAGCACCTTTGCCTGAAGCCTCTCAGTACTTCGCAATGGCAAAGCATTGGCAAAACCATTTCCCGCTTCCATGGCGCCAATGTTTGCCATGCGGATCTCAACGCATCCAATATTCTTCTCGACGCCCATTATCACCCCTGGCTGATTGATTTTGACAAAAGCGCAATTCGGCCGGATGGCGGCTGGAAGCTGGACAACATCAAACGACTGCGGCGATCTTTGGATAAACTAAAGCGCAAAACCCCTGGCATGCATTTCTGCGAGGCTGACTGGCAGGCTCTGCTGGCTGGCTACGATGCCCCTGTAGTCAGCCGTCAACCCATGTATGCCAAACTGGGCTTGATTGTTCTGGCGCTGCTGGCTTAGAGCCTGTTCAAAGTTTTTCCATAGTATTGAAGGGGTGCAACGACTATTTTTCAGACGGACTCTGGTGAATTGCGCTTTTAGCTTTTTTAGCACTGCATTCGAACATTGCAGGACGGCAAACCCAAAATATGCAGTCCCTATGCTGGCGGCCAGACTTTGGCCAGGGTAGCCGCTAAACGCCTTAAGGCGATTGCCGTCCTTGAGCACATATATTTGTGGCCAGGAACAGCATCCCGTCGCCCTCTTACGACAATATTCTGAAATAGCTGCGCCAGCTCTAGGAGTTTGTCCTGGTCGCCGCAATGAAGGGTTATGGAAATTGATAGTTGGGGCTGTTCTGCAAAGTTACAGTCATTTTCTCTGACCCAGCGCCGAATCTTGTCGTCGACGGGTGCTCCCCCCGCCAGGGTGACGGTGATTTCGTCGTTTGATTTGACATCGACAGCGATCACGCAGAACCAGGGCAACAACTGCATTTCGGCGCCATAGTCGCCAGCGCCGCGATCATCGACAATCAGCGTTGAACCGGGCGCCAGTCTTTTGACCACGTCACCGGAGAACCCACTGTATTCGTCAACCAGGATTCTTTTGAGCTGCATTGGCTATGCCTCCCGACTTTGCGACTGCGCTGTAGTGCGCCATTAGCACCTATTTAAAGCAATTTTTATGGCACTCGTGCTGCCTCAATTTGATATTGTCCACCTCGCAAAATCTTCAGGCAAAATCAAATTGAAAGGGTACCAGTTCGCTTTAAAAAATAGCCTGACTCGAACCTTGCGGCCAACAGTGTAATACTCCCCCCGAAAAAGAAAAACCCCGCCGAGGAGGGCGGGGTTTGAGTTAGAGTCTTGCAGTTATTGTTTAAACTTTTTTGCAACCGCTGATTTTGGCGCCGCTTTCGATCAACTTGCTGCGACGATCACCTTCTTTTTCAGCGTAGTCGATCCACTGCCGTGCATATTTGGCGCTGCGGTCATCCTTGGCGGCATTGCGAAATGCATCAATGGCATCGCTGTAACAGTGAAGGTTAATCAGGGCATTGCCAAGATTCATATAGACCATGTCCTTGCGCTTGGCGCCACCTTTGTTGATGGCATTGCGCGCCGCGAGAACGGCTTTTTCGTTTTGATCCAGATCCAGATAGACTCCGGAAAGACGCTCATAAAGACTGCCTTTGCCAGAGGCCTTGGCCGCTTCTTCAAGAATAGGCAGGGCTTTTTTGGAATCGGCGCCCTGCTGCCAGGCAAGACCCAGTACCTCCAGGTTTTCACCACTGCGAGCGATTTTTCCTTCTTTCATGCCTTTTTCAATGATTCGCGCGCCCATGAACGGCGCGTCGGCACCTATATACATGTAAGCAAGGCTAATCAGCTGCTTTTCCTGATCCAGATTTCCGGCAAGGTAGGTCAGCTCGGTGGCAACCAGTTGATTGACGCTCTGGTTAAGCTCGGAATACATGCCGCCCAGTTGGCGCCAGTAACTGAAACTCGGATAGTGCACAATCAGTTTCTTAAGAATATCCACCACGCGCTTGTAATCATTGCGCTCGTAATAATGACCCGCTGCAAACTCCACCAGCCTTCTTTGGGAAGGTTGCCTTTGGCTTCCTGCTCTTTGATGGCTTCTTCCACCAGTCTCAAAGCGTCGCTCTTGCGATCCATCTGGTAGTAGGCCTGGCCGAGAAGAACCTTGGCATCAGAACCGACGATGGGGGAAACTTTCATCCAGGCCTCAAGTTCACGGGCGGCAGCAGGATAATCTTCCAGCACAAGGTAAAGCTGAGCCACGGTGTAGCGCGTATTAATCGCCTGGCGCTCATCAACCTCGGGTTCATTGATCATCTTTTTATAGGTGTTAACTGCATCCTGATAACGATCAAGAGAGTAGTAAACATAACCTAAAAAGTTGTACACCTGAGATTTTTCATAGCTGGTGGTACAGGAGCCGAGAGCACCTTCAAGAGCTCGCTGTGCCTGAGCCCAGTTTTCGGCTTCAGTCAATTCCTGAACACCTTCCAGAACCTTGCCGCACTTCTGCCCAACAGCCTGGCGCTGCTGGGTTTTTACGTCATCGTATTTCCGCTCTTCTTTTTCTTCAGCGCCAAATACGGAACCAGAAGCAATCGCAAGGGGAAGGAGCAATGTCGCCATTGCTTTTTGTGCAAGCCTCTTTTTGCCGAGGGTATTTTTTTGCATATCCAAACCCTAAAATCAATTTATCGTTACAGCGGTCAGACAATCATTATGTCAACGCTTGGCTATTAGGTTCTCACTCAATCTGGAATGAGAATTTATACAGTACACCTGGAACTTCCTGGGGAACACCGTCGACAACCCTGGGGTTGTATTTCAGTTTTTCAGCAGCTCTCACCGCCGCAGCGCCAAAACCGTAATTCTCTGGCGACTCTTCCAGCAGTACAGGATCGCGCACCGAACCCGTTGTTGTAATAATCACTCGAACTACGGCGTAGCCGCTAACCCCACGGGATTGAGCGCGACGGGGATATTGGGGCTGGGGCACGTAGACAGGAATATAGTCGCTATCCCGGGCAAAACCACCGCCAAGACCAATATCCAGACCACCCATCAAATTGGGAGCAGCCATGCTCACCGCATTTTCAGGAACGTCAAATTTTTCATTAACATCGGGAAGATCCGGCGGTGGCTCTTCGGCGTCTTCCGGCTTCTCAGGCTTGACTTCTTTTTCGTTGACAGTCACTTCACGTTCCGGCTGGAAGATGTCAGCAATTTTGCGCGCTGGCTGCTCATCCAACTTTTGGCTACCGGTTGCGACCAGTGTGTACATCAACACCAGCAGCGCAAAGGTAATCAAAACACCGGGAATAAAGGAAATGCCAATTCTCGACGTAACATTCATGCTGTTATTTACTCCGTCAGTGTGGAGACTGCAATGTCTACAAGACCGATCTCCAAAGCCGCATCCGCCACAACGCCAAGGGTTTCGACACTGGAGGCGTTATCTGCCTGAATAACGAGGCCACCCTTGGGGTTTTCGGTATGTAAACGGATAAGCTGCAGCTTCACTTCATCAGGTTCTACCAGGTTTTTATCAATCCAGATTTCGTTGTTGCTGTTGATAGCAACGAGAATAGCCGCCTTTTTGCTGTCTGCGCTGAGAGCTTCAGTACGGCTGACATCTACGCCTGGGGTCTTGATAAAAGATGCTGTCACAATAAAGAAGATCAGCATAATGAACACCACGTCGAGCATAGGTGTCAGGTCAATGGCCTGCGCCTGCTCTTCCGCTCGCGCTTGTCTGTTACGCATAGTCAGTTCTCATCCGCATACATTAGTGATCCATCGTTAGATGGTCTTCGAGAAGTTGTTTCTCTCTGTTGGATATCCGCTCAAGGTAAGTGTAGGCAAAGACACCGGAAATCGCCGCGACCATTCCCGACATGGTGGGAATGGTTGCCTTGGAGACCCCCGCCGACATGGATTTGGCATCGCCACCACCGGTAATGGCCATAATTTCAAACACGGAGATCATGCCAGTCACGGTGCCCAACAATCCAAACAACGGAGCCATGGCAACCATGGTGTTGATGAGCGGCATGGACTGGTCAATTTTCTCACTGACTTTTGAAATCAGAGCCTCGCGCACCTGGTGAGCTCTCTTGGACTTGCGTTCCTTGCGAGCTTCCCAGGCATTGAGCGCCTCGTCGATATCTTTATTGAGCACAACCTTGTAGTACCAGATTCGCTCGAAAATAAATGTCCACATGACAAAGATGAGGATGGCGATGACGTAGAGAACTACGCCACCTTGATCCATAAAGTCACGGACACCTTCCCAAGCATCATACAGTGCATACATAGATTAACCCTCTGCATTCTCCGCAATGATGCCAGCACTTTGCTCTTCAAGCACGTGCAGAACATGCTGAGCCCTACCATTTATCAGGGTATGCAACAGCACGACAGGAATAGCCACACAAAGACCCTCAACGGTTGTTACGAGAGCCTGGGAAATACCGCCGGCCATGGCCTTGGGATCGCCCGCACCAAAGATGGTGATTTGCTGGAAGGTCACGATCATACCGGTTACGGTACCGAGCAGACCCAGCAGCGGCGCCACCATGGCAATGATTTTCAGCAGGTTGAGACCAGCTTCAATGGCAGGGCGCTCTTTGAGTACAGCCTCGTGGAGTTTCAGCTCCAGAGACTCGGCATCCATACTGGCGTTGTCTTTGCCCACTTTGAGAACACGACCCAGAGGGTTGTTTTCATTGGGGGCATTGGTATTTTTGAGCTGGCTGCTGACTTTGCTGGAAATGCCAGCCAGTACCAGGAAGCGCCACAGCGCAAGCAGCAGACCAATCACACCGACACCGGTAATGATGTAGCCAACCAGACCGCCCTGATGCCATTTTTCAACCAGCGTCGGGGTGTCGATCAGCGCTTTCAGCAGGTTACCGCCGCTTGGGCCTGAAGGGTCGATACCGACAGCGGTAAAGCCTTCGCTGGCGCCCTGCAGGGCTGCAGCGCCGGCGGTTCCGGCAGGCTGGCGCGCCAACTCTGAGATAATGCCGTTTTTGGCGCTGTAATCCAGGTAGGCGCCGTCAGACACCAGGTTGAAAACACCTATACGAACCACTTCCTGCTCCGCCTGCTCGCCATCGGCTTTGACGACTGTGGCAGGGAATTTCACCACTTTGCCGCTTTCAACCATTTCCCGGCTCATCTCGGCCCAGAGGCGTTCGATTTCAGCAAGGCTTGGCAACTTGGTGTCGCTGCTCATTTTGGCGATCAAGCCATCAAGAAAATCGGTGCGGCCAGGAATCTGGGCGCTGACGATGGACTGATTGAGGTTGGCGCGAACATCACCGGCGGTTGAGGTGAGGTGGCCAAAGAGTTCTTTCAGAGAACCCAGGCGTTCATCCAACTGTTTTCTCAGCGCCTCGATTTGAAGATCGTTCTCATCAAAGGTTTTTTCCAGCTGGTCACTGCGGGCTTCTTCATTGCTCATAGTCGCCTTGGCTTGCGCCAGAATCGCCTGCTGGCTGGATTGCGCCTTCAAAAACTCAGCTTCGCGCTGCTTGTGCTCTTTGGACTCGTTGATCTTGGCGCTGTTGATCAGTTTCATCAGTTCGTCGACCGACGCGGCCTTCTCGACGGCAAATGCCGGGGCGGCCATCATGAGGCTGCCTGCAACCAGGGTCAGGCACCGTTTACGAAATGTCATTTTCATTGTGCTGCCTCCGGAGCCGGAATGGGTAGGGTAAGGATATCGATAGCAGCCTGTTTCTTGGCAATGCGAATGCCTTTGG
>Ga0265293_10001645_pt1 | contig 47911 bp, 35 predicted proteins | sample Munlanlewell138R_FD_192505 | JGI IMG/M metagenome (GOLD analysis project Ga0265293, IMG submission 192505) | Leachate microbial communities from a municipal landfill in Southern Ontario, Canada - Leachate well 138R | ecosystem: Engineered > Solid waste > Landfill > Unclassified | place: Canada... | reverse complement strand
CCGCATTTCTAGTAACACAAGATCCCTCGCTCTGCTCGGGATGACACGAGGTCCTGCTCGGGATGACACGGGGTCCTGCTCGGGATGACACGGGGTCCTGCTCGGGATGACACGGGGTCCTGCTCGAGATGACACGGGGTCCTGCTCGGGATGACACGGGGTCCTGCTCGAGATGACACGGGGAACTGTTCGAGATGACACGGGGTCCTGTTCGAGATGACAGGGCTTCCCTCTCATGATTCCACCCCCATTTTTCCTAGTCTTCTCTGTCACATTTAGCTACCTGCTCTACTCCTATTAACTTGTTGGCCCTCTATGGATTGTCTGCTCATTAAAAAATATGGCATGATGACATACAAAAAGCCACCCTACATTTTTATTGTATAGTGGCCTGATATTTTTGTAGTGTGACATTTTATCACTATTTTTTTATTTTTAACATTTTTTCCAGTGCTAACCGTTTTTTCCTCCCCTGCTCCTCAATACCCAGCTTGTCAAAAATCCTTGATAGCTGGTTCCTTACAGTTCCTTCTGCAAGATGGAGTTCCTCTGCTATCTCCATATTAGTCTTCCGATTGGCAGCCAGGATTGCAATTTCCAGCTCCCTGTCCGACAATCCACAGCCTCCAAACTGTCCAAAATCTTCTAGACAAATCTTCTGCCTTGAACTGGCGAATTTTTCCGATAGGTCTACAATCTCTTGGATTTCCTGCTCATATATCCCCATACCTTGGAGCTCTCTTAGCAGGTCCAATACATAGTATTCGCTTTCTGCAAAGGGCATTATAAGCCTATCTGGGATTGCCATATCTAGGGCCAAGGATAATTCCATTTTCCCCTCTTCTCTCCTACTTATATTTTTAAAGGCCGCCGCTAGCTGGATATGCAGCCATATCTGGCACAGTACATTGTTGTATACACTGTAGAGCCTATGACATTCTTCTTTTCTTGCCAAAAGCTGTGTCCATTTTCCTTGTGCCAGCAGCAATTGATTGTAGAAGGTGTGGAGCATAGGAGTTGCTGGAAACATTACCAGTGCTTCTTTTACCCGCCCCTCTAGCATCCATTTGGGCGACAAATCCACCTGTCCGATTAGGGCGTAGAGGAAGGCTAGGCTCATGTCTAGTGTATTCAGCAGTGTATACTGTCTTTCCCTGTACAGCCACTCCCTGCTCTGGCGACTAATCCTATTCATCTCCTTAAAGTCGCCGTTGAATACGGCCATCCTCATGGATAAGAAACTGCAGGACATGATAATACTGAATTGATTTTTTCGCACTGCTGCAGAATAGGCCATCTGATTGGAAATATCTGCGTCTATTAACTGACCCCTTTCATAAAATAGGTCGGCTGTAAAACTATGTTCTGCACCATTGCCATGTCCATCGGACACCTGGTAATAGTAGGGCATGCACTCCCTCATCTCTTCGTTTTCCCTATCTGCAGCTCCAACTGTCCTATGATACATCATAAGTACAGATGGTGCAGAAAATGTCCATGAACCCTTTGGATCTACACTCAAGGAAGTTCGACTTAAGAGTGAGCAGGCCCGCCTATGATACTGGCTCATAGCAGAGATATCATTATAGGCTAAAAAACTTTCTGATACTTCTGCGTCACCAAGGAGGTTGTTCCTCTCCTGCTGTGTCAATTTCTTATCTTCCTGTAGGGACTGCAGGAGGAGTTTTTTCATTCGCCTTATCTCTGGAATATTGTGAAATGAAAAGCTCTTGAGCATACAGGCCACAAGGGCATAGGGGTGCTTGAGCAAAGTTTCCTCTGGACACGATGCCAACCAATTAAAAAAAACCTCCATATGCTCAGAATTCAAACTCTTTGCCTTATCTCTTTCTAGGGTAACCAGTACCCCCTCCCAGTCCCTTGCCTTGTCAAAGGCAAAATATGCACTAATATATTCTTCCCTATCAAAATACCATTGACCTAGTCTTTTATAGTTCTCCTGCTGATAGATCTCAGGCTTTTCTGCAAACTTCTGTCTTGCACATTGCAGCAACATATGGTGGTATCTGTATATGTTGTTTTCATTTTTTGCTATGAAGGCATTATTCCTTGAAAGGCTGTCTATTAGTTCTTTGGCATTTTTATTCTGCCAGAGGTAGGATGCCTGCTCGATGGTAAATTCGTCTGCCATGCCGATTAGGATTAGAAATTCTTTCTGGTCTTCTGGTAGAGGCTCTAATAATACTTCATTAATCAGGGTAAATATATCCGATGAATTTGAAATCCAATGACCATTCTGCATATAGGATTTGAAGTTCAGATAAACCATGGAAATCCAGCCCTCACTGAGTTCAGCTAAATCTATAAGTTCATCAGTTCTTACTTCTAATTGGCAATGCTTGGCATAGAGGGCCACCTCTTGATTTTCTAGGCGCAGATCCCCTATTCCTATTTCACATAAGAGGTTGCCAAGTCGCATTCTCTCTTCTTCATTGAAGATTTTATTCCTAGATAGGAGGACTAGGTGTATATTTCCCGGTAGGCTCCTAGAAAGAAATAGGAGGGTGGGTGCTAGTGATTTTTCACTTAATATATGTAGGTCATCTATTATGAGGTAGAGTGAGGCTTCATTGTCTGATAAGGCATCTCCCAAAATCTCAGACAGCACTGAAACAGCCCCCATATCTCTAGGGTAGCCCAATGCCTTTAGCTCTTCTGTCAGCCTTGGATACCCCCTGAAGGCCCTGCAAAAGCCATTCCAAAAATCTGTGATACTGTCGGACACTATTATTTGCTTAAGAATAGTGGCGTCCCCCTTGCTTTTTGCCTGTTTCTTCGCCCACCAATTTATGGCCGTAGTCTTGCCAAATCCCATAGGAGCTACTACAGTTGTAATGGGATGGTTGGAAACTTCTTTTAATCTATTCTTCAGCCTTTCAGTAATGAAAACGTGATTTAATCTAGGGTAATGACTCATTAGACACTCCACCTTTAATTTTATTTGCCTATTTTTTCTGCCCCCCAAGATGTATCCTAATTATCACTATACTAAAAAGTAATTCTCTTGTATATTATTTTTTTAAAAAAGATATTGGTGGCTGGGGCTGATATTTGGTTGGCTTATCCAGAGAAAGTTGCACTTGACAATTGCTCCTGACTATGATATACAAGCCAATATTTTTGTGCTATAATAGGGAATAATTGGTTACACATAAAAAGGGGGAATCACTATGGATGATTTGCTTCATATTGCAATATGCGAAGACAATCAAAAAGACATGGAGCGACTTTATTCCTGCATCATGGAGAGCAATATTGGTCTCTCTTGCCGTGAGTTCTTATCAGGAGAAGATTTCCTGGAGGATTTTTCTCCCGGAAAATATGATGTGATTTTTCTAGATATCTACATGGGTGGTATAAAGGGCATAGATGTGGCTAGGGAAATTCGCAAGGCCGATCAGACAGTTACTATAATCTTTACTACCACTAGTACTGAATATACATTGGAAAGTTATCGCCTAAGGGCTGCTAGCTACTTGGAAAAACCCGTAAGTCAAGAGGATGTTCAGGGGATACTTTCCCTAGCCCTTGCTAAGCGAAGGACTGAGTCATATATTAGCCTGATGATTGACGGTGCAAACAGGGCCCTGCCCCTTGATAGGATCCTGTATTTCGAATTGCAAAATCACGCAGTCATGATATATACCCATAGCGAGGTCCTACGCACTAGCCAATCTGTTAAGATTGACCATATAGATTCCTTGCTACCTGCTCATTTTTTCCGATGCCACCATAGCTACATTGTCAACCTAGGCTATGTCAAGGAAATTGACAGGGACATGGCAATATTTATTATGCAGGATAATAGCAGGGTACATATACGTCGCAGAGATTTAAAAAGGGCTGTGAGAGCCTATGAGGATTTTCTATTTACTAAGACCAGGGGGGAAAGCATATGAAAAACAAGGTTTTTGCCTTACTGTCTTTTATTATCTTGTTGGAGGTCTTGGGCCAACTTATTTTGAACTCCTTCTATTATCGCCAACCCTTGGCAGTGGAGAATAAGGATGTCAGGCCCATTTCTCATATATACTACGAAATTTCAGGCGGTAGGGAGGGTAAGCTTTCCTTACCCAATTCCTTGAAGGATCTGGCTCCCTCTAGCCTTGTAACCATTCGGGCTGATTTTGAAGCCCTAGAAGGGGAAAGCATCTTTGTCAAATCTGTTTTTGCCCCCCTCAAGCTCTATTTAAACGATGAGTTATTCTACGAATACGGACAGGCCTCAAGTTATCCTTCTTTCTTAAATGACCCCCCAACTGGGTTGGCTATTTTAGAGTTGCCAACTGAGGGCGGCTCCATGTCCCTTAGGGCAGAATACCAATCCCTTACCCAACGGGATACCCTATCCCTGCCTGCTTTTTATGTCGGAGATCATGCTGCACTCTTGAATAGGCTCTTGAAAACAGACGGCTTTTCCTTTTTATTTTCCCTTATGCTTATTTTCCTTGGCAGTATAATGACCATAATTGCACTGACCTTTGTCCGCAAGATACCTTCTGGTATGTCCTTCTTGTTGCTGGGACTTTTTTCTCTTTCCGCAGGTATTTGGGTTCTTGGGGAATGTGACCTTGCCTCGAGGCTGCTGCCTTATCCGACATTTCTCTATGTCCTAGATTATATGGGATTATTTTTAGTGGCTATTCCCTTTCTAAAATTTGGACTTGTCATATTAGCTCCTAAAAATAAGTTACCTATTCAAATTATGCTGGTTATACACTATATATCCCTTGCTGTGACCCTATTCCTTCAGCTAACAGCCAGGGTCGATTTTATCAAAAGCTTATTTTGGTTCCACCTTATCACGCCACTAGCCTTTGTTCTCTTTGCCCTTGTCCTGATTTGGGAGGGCCTATATCATAGGAATCCGGCCTCTAAACGTTTTGCACCTGCAATCTTGCTTCTAGCCCTATCTACAGTTCTTGAGCTGGCAAATTATTGGCTGCACCTTACCAGCACCCTGACTATCTTCTTTCAACTTGGAGTCTTGTTCTTTATAATTTCTCTGGGTATTGCCAGCGGCTACTATGTTCAGGAGTCCCTTCACAATGCTGCTGAAAAACAAAGATTGGAATACCAGATGGAAAGCATTGAAAAACAGCTGTCCTTGCAACGTCTTCAATATCAGAAAATATCTGAGGACGAGGAAAGAATGAGGAAGGAGAGACATGATTTTCGTCATCACCTAGCCCTGCTTCGTTCACTTTCCCAAGATAATGAAGAAATTGACAGCTATATAGACAAGCTAATTGTGAAAATTCCCGTTAGAAAAAATATATTTCTGTGTGAAAATTATGCGATAAATGCCATAGCCTCCTATTATTATACTATGGCAGAAGAGGCAGGCATCGATATCATGGTTAAGCTCCTCATTCATCAAAACCTAGCTGATAGTCTTGAGTGTGACCTGTGCGTAATCATAGGAAATCTAATGGAAAATGCCATTGAGGCCTGTAAAAGAATGGAGGATGGAAAAACCTTCATACATATGAGCAGTTCTATTCAGGGCGACGTCTTGACCATCACATCGGATAACAGCTATCAAGCTAGTATCGCCAAGAAAAACGGCATCTATCTATCTTCAAAACGTGAAGGAGAGGGGATAGGCATTTCCTCAGTGATGGCTGCTGCAACTAAGTACAATGGTGGAACTAGGTTTGAGGAAGATGATGGAATATTCAAGGCTTCTGTCTATTTGAAGATGGCCACCAATCAATCCAAGGCACACAAGTAAAGGCAGACAGTGAATTCACTGTCTGCCTTTTTTAATCTGTATTTTTGTCTATACCTTGCTTACTATTCTGACAACCTCTTATATTGTTCATATCTCGCATTGGCGTCTCTCTCTGCTGCTGCAAACAATTCATCTGCCAAGTCTGGGAATGTAAGTCTCAAGGATGTATACCTGACCTCAGAGTTTATGAAGTCCATGAATGGCAATTTTGGTTCCTTGGAATCCAATACAAATGGATTCTTTCCTTGATCCTTAAGCCTTGGGTCATATCTGAATAGGTGCCAGTATCCTGTATCTACTGCCTTCTTTTCCTGGGCAATAGTTGTACCCATTCCAGTCCTAATGCCGTGGTTGATACATGGAGCATAGGCTATTACTATTGAAGGACCGTCATAGGACTCTGCTTCCTTCAAGGCCTTAATTAATTGATTCATATTTGCACCTAGGGCAACCTGAGCTACATATACATAGCCATAGGAGGTCATCATCAGACCAAGATTTTTCTTGGTTACCTTCTTGCCTGAGGCTGCAAATTTAGCTACGGCTGCTGTTGGCGTAGCCTTTGAGGACTGACCGCCTGTGTTTGAGTATACTTCTGTATCTAGTACTAGGATATTTACATCGGAACCAGATGCTAATACATGATCTAATCCGCCAAATCCTATGTCATAGGCCCAGCCGTCTCCACCAAATATCCACATGGATCTCTTAATCAGATAGTCATTTAATTCTTCTATTTCAGCCAGTATTTCCTTTCCTCTTTGGCTGTTTACATCCTTATTTAGCCTTGGCAATATCATGCCAGTGGCAGCCTTGGAGGCCTTGGCGTCTTTCTTGCCATCTATCCATTGACCGAAGTAGTTGTTTAATTCTTCATCTACACCAAGTTCTATAAACTCCTTCATCAATACTTCAAGTTTATCTCTCATTTGCTCAACTGCTACTGCCATGCCATAGCCATACTCGGCATTGTCTTCAAATAATGAGTTTGCCCATGATGGCCCCTTGCCTTCTTGGTTTGAACAATATGGCATTGATGGAGCTGATGCACCATAAATGGAAGAACATCCTGTAGCATTGGCTATCATCATCCTGTCCCCAAATAGTTGGGTAACTAATTTAACATAGGGTGTTTCTCCGCAGCCAGCACATGCTCCTGAGAATTGGAAGAGTGGCTCTTGGAATTGTGAACCCTTTACACTAAATTCGTCTATTAGGTCGTCCTTAGCCTTGACAGTAAGTGAGAAGTCCCAATTCTTTGATTCAGTTTCTAATTCCTGCTCAAATGGAACCATGACTAGGGCCTTATCCTTTGATGGACAAACGTCCGCACAGTTTCCGCAACCTGTACAGTCTAAAGGAGATATTTGGATACGGAATTCATGTCCTTCTAACCCCTTGCCTATGGCCTTTATTGTCTTGAAATCTTCTGGTGCATTGGCTTTTTCATCTTCATTGACTAGTACTGGTCTAATGACTGCATGGGGACATACTAGTGAACAATGGTTACACTGGATACAATTCTCAGCTATCCAATGGGGTACTTCTACAGCTATTCCCCTCTTTTCATATGCTGTTGTACCATGGGGGAAGGATCCGTCTTCCCTGCCTACAAATGTACTGACAGGTAAATCGTCTCCCTCTTGCCTATTCATTGGGTCAAGGACATTTTTAATGAAATCTGGCAAGTTTTTCTTGTCTTCCGCTTCATTGTCCTCAGCATTTGACCAAGATGCTGGTACATCAACCTTGACTAGGGCATCTATTCCCCTCTCTACAGCCTGATAGTTCATTTGTACTATCTCTTCACCCTTGGTGCCATAGTCTGCAACTATGGATTTCTTTAGATGGTTTATGGCTTCCTCTAATGGTAGGACCTCTGATAATTTAAAGAAGGCCGACTGCATTATCATGTTAATTCTTCCACCTAAACCGATGTCAACTGCCATTCTAGTGGCATCTATGGTATAGAAGTTAATTTGATTTTCGGCAATATATTTTTTCATAGTGGCTGGTAGATTTCTCTCCAATTCTTCCTTATCCCAAATACAGTTTAGTAAGAAGGTGCCACCTTTTTTCAATCCCTTAAGTAAGTCGTATTGGTAGACATAGGATTGTTTTGAACAAGATACAAAATCTGCATCTGAAATTAAATAAGTAGACTTAATCGGTTCATGGCCAAATCTCAAGTGAGATATTGTGACTCCACCTGATTTTTTACTGTCGTAGGCAAAGTAACCTTGGGCGTACATATCGGTGTCGTCACCTATGATCTTGATGGCCGATTTGTTTGCTCCGACTGTACCGTCTGATCCAAAGCCCCAGAACTTACATTTAATCGTTCCCTCTGGCTCAGTCTTAATTACTTCCTTTATATCTAATGAAAGGTGGGTAACGTCATCTACTATACCTATGGTAAACCTGTCCTTTGGACTGTCTAGCTTTAGGTTTTCAAATACAGCTAATATTTGTGAAGGCGTGGTATCCTTTGAACCCAGACCATATCTTCCACCAACAATGATAGGTCTCATATCTGAATCGTAAAAGATGTTCTTTACATCTAGGTGTAGGGGCTCAGCTATGGCTCCCTTTTCCTTGGTCCTGTCTAGGACAGCTACCCTCTTCACAGTCTTGGGTAATACTTCAAAGAAATGCTCAGCGGAGAAAGGTCTGTATAGGTGAACCTTCATGAGTCCAACCTTCTCTCCCTTAGCCATTAAGTAATCAACAGTTTCCTCTACGGTTTCTGTAACTGAACCCATAGCGACTATTATGTTTTCTGCTTCTGGGTGACCGTAATAGTTAAATGGCTTATAGTCCCTACCAGTTAATTTGCTAATTTTATTCATATAATCAACAGTAATGCCTACTATTTTATCGTAGAATGGATTAGCAGCTTCTGCAGCTTGGAAATATATATCTGGATTTTGTGCTGTACCCTTTGTATATGGCCTTTCAGGATTTAAGGCCCTGAGCCTAAATTCATTGAGGGCATCTTGGTCTATTAGCTTTGCTAAATCATCATAATCCAAAACTTCAATCTTTTGTATTTCATGGCTTGTTCTGAAGCCGTCAAAGAAATGTAGGAATGGCACTCTTCCCTTAATTGCAGAAAGATGGGCTACCCCTGCCAAATCCATGGCTTCCTGGACTGAACCCGAGGCCAAAAGAGCAAATCCTGTCTGCCTAGTTGCCATGACGTCCTGATGGTCTCCGAAGATACTCAAGGCGTGTCCAGCTATCGCCCTAGCTGTTACATGAAATACGGCCGGAAGTAGTTCCCCTGCCATTTTATACATATTTGGAACCATAAGTAATAAACCTTGGGAAGCTGTGAAAGTAGTAGTCAATGCACCTGCAGATAAAGAACCGTGGACTGCTCCAGCTGCTCCTGCCTCTGACTGCATTTCAGTAACCAATACTTCTTGCCCAAATATATTTTTTCTGCCGTTAGCAGACCATTCGTCTACCAACTCTGCCATTGTTGAAGATGGTGTAATAGGATAAATTGCAGCGACGTCTGTAAATGCATACGCCACATGGGCTGCAGCTGTATTCCCATCCATGGTCTTCATTACCTTACCCATAAAAAAACCTCCTTATATTTTATTGTTTGTAAAAAATATCACATTCTACAAACTAAAACCTATGAAATTTCATGTACTACCTTACTTAAGTATATGAAATTTAATGGTAAAAGTCAAACTATATAGTCAATAAACTGGCAAATATTCTGCCTGTAATTTATCAATATTTAGATAGACTTTCCTGTCTTTTATTTTCCCTACTGGCTTGTTTGTCTAGGAATGATTGCAGCGGCTATGATATAAGCTATAAGCCCTAGGAAGCCCCCCGTGGGTATAGACAGCAAGACCCATGCCAGCCTGATTAGGGTGGAGTCAATTCCCAAATATTCTCCTATTCCCCCGCATACACCTGATATCTTTTTATCAGTATCCGATAAAAATAGTCTTTTCATTATATTTCCCCCTTTTTATTGTTAAAATATTCATACAACTTCTCCGCTGCCGGCCGGTTCATTGTCTTTACATCTGCTAATTCTTCGACTGTGGCTTTCTTTATCCTATCAATGCTTTGAAAGTGTTTCAGTAGTTCCATTTTTCTCTTCTTCCCAATTCCCTCAATATTATCCAGTTCAGACCTAAACATGGTTTTTGATCTAAGGGACCTATGGTATGAAATTGCAAACCTATGGGCCTCCTCCTGAATCCTATAGATCATCCTAAATCCTAGGGAGTCCTCAGCTAGCCTTATTTCCTTATTATCATATATAATTCCCCTAGTCTTGTGATAACCGTCCTTTACCAAGCCACACACTGGTATGTCAATCTTCAAATCGTATAGGACCCTAAGGGCTACATTTACCTGTCCCTTGCCCCCATCTACCATGACAAGGTCGGGAAAATTGGAAAAGCCCTTTAGCTCTATTTTATTTTCCTTCATATATTCCCTTTCCTCGAGTCCACGGGCAAACCTCCTACGGAATACCTCCTCCATACTACCATAGTCGTCAGGGCTGGTTCTGGTCTTGATTTTAAACCGCCTATAATCGGATTTTTTAGCTTCTCCTCTTTCAAATACGACCATGGACCCTACAGGTTCTATACCACTAATATTAGATATATCGTAAGCCTCTATCCTATTTAGGTCCCTATCAATCCCCATCAATTCCTGCAATTCTTCTAGGGCCCTCTTATTTTCTCTAGCCTTCTTCAAGAACCTATCCCCATATTGATTTATCATGTCTAGGGCGTTTTTCCTTACCATTTCAACTAGGGCCAATTTCTCACCCCGCTTTGGAACTAGTATATTTACACCCCTTCCCCTCATATGGCTTAGCCATTTTGTCATGGACTCCAAATCTTCCATATCTTCTTCTATAATTATTTCCTTTGGTATATAGGCAGCTCCTATATAGAATTGTTTGAGGAAGGATGATAGGATAACTGACCTATCCTCATCGTAACCGTCCTCCAAGAAAAAGTGCTCTCTGCCAAGAATTTTTCCATCCCTAATGAAAAATACCTGTACGCAAACCTCTTCAATTCCCTTGGCCATGGCAATTACATCCTGATCTATTAAATGGGTCGTGGAAACTACTTTTTGTTCTTCTAATAGTAGTTTTAAAGAGCTTAGTTGATCCCTATATCTTGCAGCCATTTCAAAGTCCAAATTCTCAGATGCCTCTTTCATCTTGTTCTCTACCATGTGGACTAACTTGTCTTCCTTCCCCGATAGAAAGGAGATTATTTCTTCAATCATCTCCATATATTTCCCCTCATCCACATTTCCTTGGCAGGGCCCTAGGCATCTGCCAATATAGTAGTTTAGACAGGGTCTGGTTTTTCCCATATCTCTTTCCAGATTCTTGTTGCAGGTCCTCAATGGATAGAGGCTTCTAATTACCTCTAGGGCATCATTGACTGCATATACACTGGGATAGGGGCCAAAATATCTTGCTCCATCCTTTAGCATCTGCCTTGTCTTGATGAGTCTGGGAAACTTTTCATTGGTAGTGACCTTTATATAAGGATACTGTTTGTCATCTCTCAAGAGGATATTGTATCTAGGTTTATGCTTCTTAATCAGGTTGGCCTCCAGTATCAGGGCTTCTACCTCATTATTTACAATTATATACTCAAATTCAGAGATGTTTTTTACCATTGCATTTACCTTGGGAGGGTTATTCTTACTTGATTGAAAATATTGCCTTACCCTTTTCCTTAATGAAATGGATTTTCCAACGTAAATTATCTCTTCACTCTTATCTTTCATTATATATACCCCCGGTTTGTCGGGGAGCTTTTTTAATTCTTCTTGAATATTGAACACCTAATCACCCTTTTATCTATATGTATATTATATTATATCAAATTAATTGCTTTTAAGCCTTAAAAAATGTCAGGGATACTAGCTCCCTGACATCCTATACCTATATGCTTCTGGTTTCGTTTTTTAACCAAGCTCTTTCATCGTTCTCTAAGTAGGCTGATAGCCTTTCATAGACAGCCTTATGGTAATCATTTAGCCATTTTCTCTCCCCTTGGGATAGTAGTTCTACATCTACAGCCTCTAGGTCTATGGGCACAAAGGATAGGGTCTCAAAGCTCATAAATTGATCCAAATCTGTTTTAATGTCCTTTGCTACTACCACTATGTTTTCTATCCTGATGCCGTGACTGCCTTCCCTATATACGCCCGGCTCTATACTGACAACCATTCCCTCTTCTAGGACAACTGAATTGGCTGCTGTCGATATCCTATGGGGTCCCTCATGGACATTTAGAAGATAACCTACCCCATGTCCTGTACCAGACTTATAGTCTATCCCCTCTTGCCAAAGGGGATACCTAGCTAATACGTCCAGACTATGGCCTGTTGCCCCATATAAAAACCTAGCACTGCTTAAATTTATATGGCCCTTTAGGGCAAGGGTAAAATCCCTTCTCTCTTCATCTGTAATTGGGCCCATGACTACAGTTCTAGTAATATCGGTTGTACCATCAAAGTATTGGCCACCAGAATCTACTAGGTATAGGCCTTCATTCCTAATCTCTGCATTGGAGTTTTCATCTGCAGAATAATGCATCATGGCAGCATTGCCACCATAGGCTGAGATGGTCCCAAAGCTTGGCTCTATAAATCCCTCTTGTTCCTTTCTCAATTCAAGCAATTTTTCCCCAGCAGATATTTCTGTTATTTTTAACTTGCCCATATTTTTATCCAACCAATATAGAAACTTAACCAGGGCTACTCCGTCCTTGATATAGGCATTTTTTTGATTTTCAATTTCCCTGGAGTTTTTTATGGCCTTTAAATTTGTGGTTATATCCATACGGTCTATTATCTTGCACTTGTCTGGTATGGCCCTATAGAGCCATCTATTTATCCTGTTTTTATCCAGGAATACCCTTGAGTTTCCCTCTACAGATTTTATATATTCGATTATCTCCTCATATTCCTTGATTTCTACGCCATTTTCTCTTAAGTGATTTTCTACTCTAGGCTTTACCTTGTCCTTATCTATAAATAAGAGGGCCTTTTCCTTGGAAATAAGTCCATAGGATATGAGCACGGGATTATTTTCTATATCCTTGCCCCTGATATTGTAAAGCCATGCTATATCGTCAAGGCTGGCCAGCACAAGATAATCTGCATTGGATTCCTCCATCTTCTCCCTAACCTCTGCAAGTTTTTCACCTGTAGTCTTTCCTGTATATTTGATTTCATGAACAAATGCCTCTTCTTTTGACAGGGGTGGCCTATCCTGCCATAGCTGACCTACTAGGTCGTATTGGTCTACAAAAACAATGTCCTTGTCCTCAAGCACATTTTCTAATTTCTCCACTAGCTTCTGTGCAAATACCCTTCCGTCAAATCCCAATGAATCGCCCTTCTTCAAATTTTCCTTTAGCCATTGGCTATAGCTAGGATAACCTGGAATACCCATTTTAAATAGCTGGTACTCACTAGACTCCAGCTCTTTTTCGGCCTGGATAAAGTACCTTCCATCTGTCCACAGTATTGCCTTGTCTTCAGTGATTACAACTGTACCAGCAGAACCTGTAAATCCAGAGATCCAGACCCTTGTCTTATAATGGTCTGCTATATATTCAGATTGATGGGGGTCTGACGTGTTTACTATATATGCGCTTATTCCCTTTTCCTTCATCAGTTGCCTTAGATTTTTTAGCCGTTCGTTAATATTCATGTCCTTCACTACCCTTCCCTATTATTTTCAACTAAGCCTATTATACTATATTTTAATTAGGGTGTCGAAAGTAAAATATAGAAGCAAAATTTAATACTTAAGTCCATTTAATTGAGGACCCAGTTTTGCTATGATAAGATATAAGGTGATTCTTTGGGCTCGATTCAAGATATTACTTATAAATTATCAATGCTCATGGGGGTGAAAAATTTGATAATAATATTCTTTAGTTCGTTGACAGGTGACGAAAAAGATTTTATTAATAAGATCTTTTCAAAGATGAATGTTAAGATGTATAACATTTCATTTGATATATTAAAAAATAAATTTGATGCAGAAGAGGCTGTAGCACAAACATTTATAAAAATCATGGAGAATTTAGAAAAAATATCTAATTTACCACGTCCCCAAATAGAGCCCTATTGCGTTGTAATATTGAAGAATGAAACAATGAATATTATAAGAAAACGCAAGAAATCTATATTTGTAGAGGATTTAAACTATTTGGACCGTGACCAATCAGATTACAATCTTGAAGAAGATTATTTAAAAACGGTAAATAAAGAGCAATTGATTTCCTATATTAATAGACTTTCAGATTTTGAAAAGTTTTTTATTCATCTACGTTTCGTCAATGAAATGAAATATAAAGATATTTCAGAGCTATTAGAAATTAGTGAAGAAGCTGCAAAGAAACGTAGTCAACGTATTTTAAAGAAACTGCAATCATATTATAAAGAAGGTGATTTGAGTGTCAAGAATGGCTGATAGCACTTTGAAGGAAGCTTTTCAATTATCTTTACAAGACGAGTTGGAAAAAATGATTAAATTAAACATTAATAGTATTAAATATCAATCCTTATCTGATAAAGAAACTTTTCAATTAGCTATAAAAATAGGATTATTACCATTAGAGTATCGTAGTATTCTTTTCTTTCGATACTGTTTCAATAATACTCCTTCTGAAACAAATAGCTTATTAGATATAGAAAATTCCATAGGTAAATTACGATATGTACAAAAAATGCTATCTCTTTTTATGGGTCTTGAAAATTCTTTTATTGATTATAGCTCTATGAAAAAAGCTTGTGAAATTGCTCTTATGAAAGATACAAAGGATTATAATAATATTAAGCTATTACACAAACCTATATATTCCAAGACCTTCCGGCAAAAACTCAGGGATCTCAATATTAAGCAAGATTTCAATAAGATATTCCTATCGGTGGTTAAAAAAGTGGCTATCTTTATGCTTATAGTTTTCTTAAGTTTCTCTGCTGTTTTAGCAGTTAATGCGGAAGCTCGTGAAAAGGTTTTTGATTGGATAATTGAGAGGTTTCCAAAGTTTAGTATATTTATATCTAAAGACTTAGAAAATGATGACAAGTCGATTGAATTAACATCATTAACAATAAATTATATACCTGCAGGATTTGAGTTGGTAGATATTCACGAAGGGCGAAAAATGCTGATTTATAACTATTTAGGAGAAAATGATCAAGAGTTTTATATAAAATTACTTGCTTCAACTAATAAGAGCAAATCATATTATGATACTGAAAATGTTGAAATAGAAGAAATTATTTTTAAGAGCCTTCAGGCATATACATGGCAAACTGATAAATTAACCTATTTAATATGGTACCAAGACGGTATTGAATACCATGTTATAGGAAATCTAAATAAAGATGAAATTCTAAAAGTTGCAGAAAACATTTTAAAATAATTCAAAAAATATGTCCCTTTTCTTTTACTTGTGCGTTATATAAGTAAGAACCTAAAAACATAAAGGAAAATTCCATGAAAAAATATGTATCTTTTATTTTATGTATTACGCGGTTTTGGTGATGCTGATCCAGACTCATTGGGATTGTCATATAAGGCTGATATTTATTCACATAAAGATGGACCGTATTTTGGAACTATCTATAGAAAATTTGATACCACTTGGTATTCTAGAACAAGTTATCAAGAAAGCACAACAGGAACAGTTACTTATAGAGTAACAGAATACTACTAAACAGAATAGTAATATGGAAAAAGGCGATGAATTTGTTATGAATAATAGAACGGATAAAAAAATTATAAATGAAATTGAAGAGAATATTGAAGAGAACAAAAATTCTTTTAATGATATAAAGATATTTTTAAAACTACTTTTGGTTTCTCAACTATTTATGTTATATTTATCTGGTAGACAGATGTTTTTTGAAAATATTGATTGTTCACCAGCAGTAGCAGGAATAAATACAATACTGCTAATTATAACAATCCATCATATAAGAAAGTTTAAAACAGGTAAAAAATAGCATTATACAACTTAAGCAAATACACTATATTATTTAAAATTTGCAGTTAGGGTTAATCATACCACAATCTATAGACAAAGATAATAGTACTACTAGTAAGAGAGAAACACTGAAAAACTTCTATTGATAATAATAAAAAAATTAACATAAAAAAATTTTATTTTATAGGAGGGGAAATTGTGCCAAAAAAACAAAACTTATTGCTCCTTGCTTTCAAAGGAGCTATTTACATCTACTTACCTGTGATACTATTACTCTATATAATTTATAGTTTTATTCCCGGGAGAGATTTAGTCTTAGGCTGGGAGAGAATATTGATTTATTCTGCAATCATTGGTCTTTGGACTATAAACAATTATAAGTCCAAGGCAATTGAAACAGATTTTGATAATATAAATGACATAAAACAATCTATAACGAATAAGAGATGGAAGATTATTGAGCAAAAAGAGGATTCTTTGCTAATAAAACCAACATTTGACTTTCCATTTAGGTTATTTATTGATAGTAGTGTAATGATTAAATATTCTAAGGAAGGTATACTCATTGAAGGACCCTGGTATTATGTTAATAACCTAACTAAGGATATAAAAGGCATAGGCAATATCTGGACAAAGAAAAGTACAGAACTAATAGGGCTTTTCCTGATTATTCTCCTAGTATCGCTTCCTGTTTTAAGAGATTTGGGCTTGTTTTGGGAAGTCAATAAAATCCGTCATAATAACCATATAAAAAACGTAGAAGTAATTGATATTGCACCTGATAGGGTAATTGGTAACAGTGTAGTAAATACAAATAATTATGGGTTTGCTGTAGAAAATGATGATTATATATTCTATATAGATGATGAACTTAGTCTCGTAAGAGTAGACAAGGATTTTCAGAATAAAAAACTATTAATAGAAATGCCAAGTAGGAGTATAATGAGGCTTAATATCGCAGGAGATTGGATTTATTATAGTAGCGGGGAAACCCTAAATAGGATATCCTTTGATGGAAGTAGCAATGAAACAATATATAAGCTAGGTTATCTCCTAAATATTTATATGAAGGATAATTGGATTTATTTTATCAACTTTTCCGATAACTCTAATGTCTATAAAATGGATTTAAACGGTGGTAATCTCGAGAGATTTTTAATGGTTAATTCCTCTGATATTGCAATTTATGGCGATAGGATGATATTTAGCCATCTAAAGGATGAAAAGCCTTATGTGGAAAGTATAGGCCTTGATGGAAGTGATAGAAGACTAGAATTTGAAGATATAGCCGAAAGCCTGGTTATCTATGGGGATTACTATTATTATATTGGTGAAAACTACAGATTGTATAGAAGAACCATGGATAAGAGCACAAAGCCTCAAATTTTAGTAGATAGTGAGGTGTCATCTTATACAATTGCTGGAAATGAGATATTTTACTCACTACATTCCAGTGATGTAGGCTATCCAGGAAAAGGGCTTTACAAGATAGGACTAGATGGAAGGGAAAATGTCCAAATAACAAATATGGAGAAGGTTCAAGGATTTGCCAAGGTAGGCAATTGGTTATTGTTTCACTCTTTAGACGGCCAACACTTACCAAGACTTAATAGGATGGATTTAGTGACACCAAATCCCTAGGCTTATGGTGCTAGGTCTTGAGGTGATAAATATTGGGCAATCGAAGAGATCGCCCAATCACCTATTTTCCCAAATTTACTGCTCTTATATATTTCTAAGCTTTCTAAGCATGATTTTTTGCTCTACGGATGCTACAAGCCTTCTCGTATAGGCAACTGTATCTGGATTTACACTCATGCTGTCAATTCCTTCCTCCACCAAGAATTCTGCAAACTCTGGGTATTGTGACGGCCCTTGCCCACAGATTGATATGGTTTTCCCATACTTATGTGCTGCCCTGATTAGGATTGCTATGGCCCTTTTAACTGCCTCATTCCTTTCGTCAAAGTAACCCATATTGTTGAGAATTCCTGAATCTCTGTCAGCTCCCATGACAAGCTGGGTCAGGTCATTGCTTCCAATACTAAATCCATCTACCATCTGGGCAAATTCCTCTGCTTCAAATACAATGGAGGGAACTTCTGCCATTATCCATATCTTCATATTTTTACCTTGCTCTAGGCCTTCTTCTGCCATTATTTCCTTTACCCTCTTTAGTTCCCATGTGGTCCTTACAAAGGGGAGCATGGCATATACGTTATCTAATCCGAACTCATCTCTTACCTTCCTAAGGGCCCTGCATTCCAGCCTAAAGCCCTCCTCATATTCTGCTGATATATATCTGGATACACCTCTCCAGCCAATCATTGGATTTGCCTCGATTGGTTCCACCTCATCTCCACCCTTGAGCCCTCTAAACTCATTGGTTCTAAAGTCTGATAATCTGACTACTACAGGTCTTGGGTGTATCTCACCAGCTACCATCTGGATGCCTTCTGCCATTTTATCTATCAGCAATTGTCCTTGCCCTGTTTTCACTAGGTACATTGGGTGAGCACCTATCATATTGGTAAATATAAATTCAGTCCTCATTAGTCCAATTCCATCTAGTGGCAGGTGTTTATATCTTTTCATAAGAGAAGGTTCGCCCAAGTTCATATATATTTTAGTGGCTGTAACTGGTGCAAGTTGGTGGAGCATAGCCTCACTAAAACCAGTATTCAGTCCTCCGCTTATATCCTCTTTTTCATCCTTTTCCTCTTCCAGTACAAGGCCTTCATATACTACCCCCCTACTGGCATCTACTGTCACTTCCAGCCCTTCTACCAAGACTTCACTGGCATTTTTAGCCCCTACTATACAGGGTATGCCCAGCTCCCTAGATACTATGGCTGCATGGCAGGTCCTGCCGCCGTCGTCTGTCACCACTGCCGCTGCCTTTCTCATGGCTGGCACCATATCTGGGTTTGTCATCACTGTTACTAGGATATCACCATCTTCAACCCTGCCTATCTCGGATATGTCCCTTATATTCCTGACCCTTCCTCTTCCTATGCCAGGGGAAGCCGGAAGCCCCTTTACCAGCATCTTTAGTTCCTTGCTTTCCTTTACTTCTCCCATTTTCACATCTCCCTTTAATGTAGTAATTGGCCTTGACTGCAATATATATAACTTTTCTGTATCCCTGTCAAATCCCCACTCAATATCCTGATGGCTACCATACATCTCTTCAATTTTGAGTCCATAGTCAACTAGGGTCGTTATTTCTTCCCCTGTCAGGCACTCTTTCTCAACGCTTTGGCTGCCTAGATAATCAGATACCTTGACCTCCATAGTCCCGACTCCGTCTTCCTTTTTAACTATCATGACCTTTTTTTCTGCTATATGTTTCTCGATTAGTTGACCAGTTTTCTTGTCCATCAGGTATTCGTCTGGGGTGACAATTCCGGATACAACGGCCTCACCTAGGCCCCAACTGGCATTAATCATTATCTCATCCTTATTGTTGTTAATTGGGTTGGCAGTAAACATGACACCTGACTTGCCGCTGTTGACCATCTTTTGTATGACTACAGACAATGATACGTCGAAGTGGTTAAAGTCCTGCTTTACCCTATAGTATATGGCCCTAGCTGTCCACAGTGAGGCCCAACATTTCCTAACATGGCTTACTAGTTCTTCTTCACCGCTTATATGCAAGTAGGTATCCTGTTGACCTGCGAACGATGCCTCTGGTAAATCTTCGGCTGTGGCTGACGATCTGACTGCAACCTGTGGATTTTCTAATTTTAGGGATTTGCCAAAGTCTTCATAGGCCCTCAATATTTCATTTCTCAAATCTGCTGGGATTTCCCCCTCCCTGATCCTATCCTGTATAGCCTTGCTTACATCCTGTAGCATTTGAGAATCTTCTTCGTCCAATTCATTCATCAATTCCTTGATTACCTCGTCTAGCTCAGCATAGTTTACAAAATGATTATAGGCTTCGGCTGTAATAGAAAATCCCGGCGGTACATCTAACCCCCTCTGGGTCAATTCCCCCAGATTTGCACCCTTTCCTCCTACGATTGCTATGTCATTTTTGTTAATTTCATCAAATCGCTTAATATACTTGTATTCACTCATTAGTATAGCTCCCTTCGATTATTATAATATATATTATAGCACATAGTATTTAATGTGCTATACTTATCTTTAAAAAAACCCAATAATTATATTAATTATTTGTAATATTGCTAATCTTATCCAAAATGCAAATAAAAAAATCCCACTATGGAGATTTTTTACATGTAGTTTATTTTAGATGAGTTTTGCTTCTCTGCGGAGCTCTACTATGGATTTAATTGAAATATTTTCCCTAGGGATGGCTAGGGAATCAATTATATGGTCTAGGTCTTCTTCCTTTTCTACCTCAATTTCCATGTATGGATAGGGGTAGGTATCCTTATCCCACCTATCTAGGTCAAACCTAGTCTTGCCCAAGATATAGGATATTCTTTCCTTTTCTCCCCTCTCCTTGACCACATAACCCAGAGATTTGAGAATTTCAAGCATGGCAATCTTATCGGATATGTCTGTGTTTACTTCTATGTTTTCCCTAATCCCCTCCCTCTTAATGTTCTTTTTCAGGGTTAGGGTCGTGGCCTTTTCCCCACTGGGCTCAAATCTAGTTTCCCTAATACGCATATAGGCATCTAAACTATTCTCTATATGGTTTTCTTCTGAATCAATCAGGGTATTTATCTGATACTCTTTTCCCAAATAGCTTGCCCCTAGCTTCCTTATCCTATCTTCCATTTCCTCTATATCTATATTTAGTATCTTTACCTCTAATTCTTTTGCCATAATTAATTCATCTCCCCATAGGCTGCCTGATCTACTACTAGGGTGACATCTGGGTGGAGTAGCAAAAAGGAGGCTGGCAGCATGGTGTTTATCCTTCTAGTCTTGAGCAACTGCCCTATGATGGGGGCCTTCTTTTCTCCACTGGCCAAGAGGATAATCTTTCTTGCCTTCAATATAGTCCCTATTCCCATGGAAATTGCAGTCTTGGGTACCTGGTCCATGGAGTTAAAAAATCTGGAGTTGGCTTTGATTGTATCCTCAGTCAATTCCACTATATTAGTTTCCAAGGCTAGGGACTCATCAGGTTCATTGAAGGCTATATGTCCATTTTCACCTATGCCCAGTATTTGAATATCTATTCCCCCTTCTTGGGATATGGACTTGTCATAGGCTCTACAATATTCTTCCAAGTCTTCTGCTTGTCCGTCGGGGATATGGGTGTTTTCCAGGGGAATATTTATGTCCTTAAATAGTTCTTCATTCATGAAATAGCCATAGCTATTTGGGTCTTCCTTTGGCAAACCAATATATTCATCTAAATTAAATGTTCTTACATTGGAGAAATCCAATTGCCCTTGCCTATATTGTTTTTTTAGCTCTCCATATAGGCCCACTGGCGTGCTTCCAGTTGCCAGACCTAGAACTATCTTGGGATTTGCCCTTATGGCGTCTGCCAATATTGCTGCCGCTGTTTTGCTCATGGCTTGATAATCCTTTTCTACTACAATTTTCATATTCATCACCCTATCTTATTTTTTTTGGTGTAAAGTCTATATAGTCACTGGCTACACAGTGAAATTCAATGCCTTCGATTAGTCCTTCGGATATATGTTTGTGACCCTCTGCATGAAGATGTCCATATATACATATATCTACCTGGTACTCTTTCATTAGTTCCACGAATTCATTTGGGCTAAAGTCCATGTTAAAAGGGGGATAGTGGAGCATGACGATTTTGCTCGACAGCTCCCCCTCTAGGGAGTTGAGGGAGAGCCTAAGCCTATTCAGCTCCCTCTTGAATATTTTAATGTTTTGCTTGTCTATATTGTCAAATTCTATAGACGACCAGCCTCTACTTCCAGCTATGCCTATATTATTATATATGAAACTATTGTTTTGTAAGAAATCAATGGTCTCTAATTCTAGATTATTTAACTTCTTTAGGCTATTCCACCAATAATCGTGATTTCCCTTTGAGATAATTTTTCTTCCCGGGAGTCTATCCAATTCTAATAAATCCTTGTGGGCCATTTCAGTCTTTAAGGCCCAGGATATATCCCCAGGTAACAAAACTAGATCCTCATCTTTTACTAGTTCAAGCCAATTACTTATTATCCTCTCCTGATGATTTATCCAATTGTCACCAAATATGTCCATTGGCTTTTCGCCGCTGCTGTCAAAATGTAAGTCTCCTATTGCATATATCAAGTTACCACCTCATTGGCCAATTCTCGATTAACCCATATTTATGCTAAATTAATCAGCTTGTATTCAGCCTTTTTCTTCTTCATTATTTCTTCTTCCCTCTTGTGGCATGTAAATAGTATGATTTGCCTCTTTTTCCCTTCTTCTATTAAAAAGTCCATTATATTGCCCAGCCTAGTGTCATCGTATTGGAGAAATGAATCGTCTAGTATAAGGGGGAGATTATGGCCATACATGGAGTCAATTATGCTGTATCTAAGGGAAAAGTATAATTGGTCTATGGTTCCTCCACTGAGGTCCTCTAATTTAACCAGCTCCCCTGTCTCCGGGTTTTCCACCCTTATATTTAGGGCTTCGTCAGCCCTTATCTTGCTGTATTTTCCCCTGGTGATTTTTTGAATTAAATCCCCCATCCGCCTGTTTATTTTTGGGGCAAATTCGCTGTGTATTTCCTTAGATAGGTCTCCTATGATCTTGGCTGCCAGTTCTAGGGCCATGAGTTCCCCTTCCATCTCCTGCCTATCTTCTTCTCTCCTATCCAGCTCTTCTTCAGCCTCGACCAGTTTTTCTATGTCCTTTACTAGGAGCTTTATTTTTTCAACCAGGCCAGCTAAGTCCTTTTCATATTGGATAATTCTATCTTCCATATCAGAAATTTTGCCCATCAGCTCTTCCTTGTCTACATCCTCTAGGCCCTTATCTAAGTCTAGACCCTCTAATTCCTGCCTTAAATCTTCTAAGGTCCTAGCTGCTAGTAGGCTATTGAGTTTCTCCTCCTTGTGCCCCATCTCAATTATGTTTTTCTCATATAGGGTCTTTTTCTCCAGACCCAGTCTAAATTCGTCAAGGTTTTCTACCCTATTGGAACCCAGGATGCCTACCAACTTATTTTTATTCTCCTGCCATTTGCCCTTTTCACGGGATACCTTTTCTTCTATTACCGACCTTTTCAATTCCAGTTCCTCATATTTTCTCTTGTGCTCAAGCAATCGGTCATATTCTCTTTGGAGGCCATCTAGGAGCCTTTTAAATTCCAGTTTTCCGCTTACTCCATTTTTTTCTAATATATTTGCCTGTTCTGTTTCAATTTCCCTAATCCGATTTTTTCTCTCCTCTTCTTTTTCTTCTAGGGCGGAAATTTCTTCCTCTAACCCTCTTAGTATCTTTTTCTCTCCCCCATACTTAAGCATATTATAAATCCCCAGCAGGGCAAATCCCAAGGTCAAAGCAAGCATAGGGAGGTATTTGCCTTGGCTAGCCAAGCCTTTAATTGTCAGGGTCAGGGAAAATATGAGTAGGAATACCGACAGGAATTGAATATTTTTAAATTTCTTTGATCTTTCCCTACTCCCAGATTGATCCTTTTTGAGAAAGTCTAGCTTATTTCCCTCCCCACTATAGATAATAGAGTTTTTTTCCTCCTCTAACTCCTCATAGACATTATAGTCCATATTTATAAATCCCTCACTGGCCGTTTCCAAGTTAGCCTGATTCTCATGGAGGATCTCCAGTTTAACTAGGGTATCAGCTAATTCGTCTTCTCCATATTTCATATTTCCTTCTAGGATCTTTATATCATTGCTAAGGTCCAGGGCCTGCCCATACTCGTCTTGGCATAGGTGCCTAAAGGAAGATAGCTCTTCATTGACTTTTTTTAAATCTTCAATTTCCCTGGAAAGGAGGCTTGCCTTTTCTAGCTTTTTCATTTTTTCTAGCCTCCCTATATCCTGCAGGATCTCATTTAGTTCAGCTAATTTATTCCTTTCATCCCTGATATTTTCTTCCAAGCTGTCTTTTTGAGCTAGCTGCTGCTCATAGTCTTCCTTCTCAGCTAGGAGTCTATCTCTTTCACCCTCAAGCCTTTCTATTTCTTTAATATTTCTAGCATAGGGTTTAGTAGGAGCTCTTTCAGTTCCTATTTCGGCCATCTTGGACCCCAATCCTGCTATGGCCTTGTCTATGGAAATACCTTCGTCAAGGGAGCTGGACAAGTTTGTAATCTTTTCCCTTAAATCCGTTGCCAAATCCCCTTCTGTCTTCATTGACAGTTGCTTGATAAATACGGTATTGGAAAATTCCCTGGTATTAAGTCCAAAAAAATGAATGCCTGGTTGGGGGACTTTGATACTTTTTCCTGTATCTATGTCCTTGATAATATCCTGCCCTGTATTTTCATCTATGATTCTGGTAGTTCCCTTCCCCTTGCTAAAATCCCTCTCTATCCTGTACTCCTTGTCTTCATGGATAAATCTTAAAATACCTGCATACCTACTTTTGTCCCAAGGCCTATACCTATCATATTCTCCCGTAAATGTGCTTTTCCTCGCATCTGGCTTCAAAAAACCATAAAAGATACCGTGAATAAAACTATGTAGGGTTGACTTCCCTGCCTCATTTTCTCCATATATAAGGTTAATCCCCTCATCAAGTGGCAGCTCCTTGTCCTTGAATTTTCCAAAACCGATTAGCTTAAGTTCCTTGATTATCACCTATTATCCCCCCTTAGGAGCTCTTCTAAGCCTAGGTAGAGGGCTCTCTTTGTTATTGGGTTGTCTAGGTCCTTCTCCCTCATGGCCTGAATAAAATGCTGTATAATATTACCCTCGTGCTCCATTTCTAATTCCTGCAAATCGTAGTCCCATCTAGTCCTATCAATGATCTCTATATGATAAAAACTATCTTCTAAATCTCTTTTTAAATTTTTAATATCTATGCCTCTTTGAATATAGCCCCCTAGATTAACTCTGAAAAAGTCAACCTCTTTGTTTCCCAAGTTTATGGCCTTGACTAGTTTGACAATGTCTGGGTAGCCCATGTCTTCTTCTAGTTCAAGCTCACTTTCTATGAATTTCCTTTTACTAAAGGGAAGGAACTCTACTCTTGTCTCTTTATTTTCAATGTAGCCTTGGATTATTCCCCTCTCTTCCTTTTCGCCAAAGTTTAAGGGCTCGGGACAACCGCAATAGGCAATTTTTTGAGAAAATATTTGTGGCTTGTGAATATGCCCTAGGCCTATATAGTCCATATTCAAACTATTGAGTTCTCTCATATTTAAGGGAAGGTAGTCCGAATCTGCTGCCAAATCTCCATGTAGAAGGAGAATATTGTTTTTTGATTGGTCTACTTGTTCCCCAAGTCCCTCCAATAATTTCTTGTCCCTAAGGATTCCACTATCCCAGCTATAGCCGTAGATAACTGTATTTAGATGGGGAAATTCCTTCCTCTCTATGACTCCTGGCCCAAAGATATGGACATTTTCAGGCCACTCCACCTTACTATATAGGGAGTTCCTACCCATATAGTCATGATTTCCCGCCGAAATTACTATATTTATCTTCTCTGCACCTTTGAAGCTATCCCTTATCCTGTTTATGTCAGCTATGGTAAAGTAGGCGGACTCAAACAGGTCTCCAGCTATGAGCAAAAAATCAAAACCATTCCTGTCGCCGTGGTCCACAATATTTTCAAAGGTAGTCCAAAGTTCTCTCCTCCTGTCCTTGGCCTTATCCCTATTAAAAGATACATTGTGAAACTTCAGCCCTAGGTGGAGGTCCCCAGTGTGAATAAAACTTACCATTTTCTCACCTCTTTTTATATTTGAATTATATCAAAAAAATCTGCAATAGAAAACCAGTCACATTGGACTGGTTAGTAATAATTTATGGGAAAAATCTCTAGCTCGCCCATGGCCTTCTTTATATCGCTCATTTGGATTTCATCTACATCATATTCCAGGGCGGTTACCATATTAAATGCCTGTCCCAGCCTTATATTCATCTCCAAATCGTAGCCCCTGTTGACTCCAAGGGCGAAACCTGCCACCATGCTGCTATGGTCATCATATTGGACCTTCTCCTTGAAATAGGGTATCTCAACCCTATATCCCCTATCCTGACCTAGAACCATACTTCCCTTTTCCTCCAAATCTATGACAAGATATTCTATACCCTTGTCCAGTAAAAACCTGCCTACCTTTATCATTTCATTTTCAAAGTGTAGCTCCAGCTTTAGGTGCTCTTCTAAGGAGCCTAAGCTGAGTATGGCCATATAGGGTGAGGCATCTAAACCTGAAAAACTAATTTGGTTTTTGACATCTAGGATAAATTTTTTATCCCTTCTATTTGCCAGAGAAATGAAGTCGTATAGGATTGTCTTGGAAATGCCAGCCATGGGTATAAAGTCAAGGCCGCATATGGGTCCAGACTTGTCTAATAGCCTCTCAAATAGGTCATACATGTTTATAAGCTCGTCCCTTGTTATTCTGGGGCTCTTTTCCATTATGACTGTATGCTCATTGTCCCTATCTACTAACCGTATAAGGGCCCTGGTCCTGTCCCTTATGGGAACAAACTCATGGGCTATTCTAGACTCCTGCAATTTACTATGGAGGAATTCTCCATATAATCCCCCCAAAAATCCCGTCATGAAGGAAGTTTCGCCAAAGATATTTAGCAGTTGGGAAACTAGGACACCATTTCCCCTGGGATAGTAGACTGACTTGTCAGCTTCAATTTTTTTACCTATCCCAATATTGTCTACTAGGTGTTTCATCTCCACAGCAGGGTTAAAATCAATAGATAGAATCATTATATCACCACCAAGTTTTTTTAGCAGTATCTACAGGGCTTTTTTATATATGGTTAAGACGTCGTCATAGTCAAGGGCTTTAAAGTTTCCGACCCTTCCCCCATTATGATCTATTACAGCCCTTGCCATCGTTTCAAGTTTTTCTTCTTCTATTCCTATTTCCCTTAGGGTCATGGGTATATCTAAGGACTTGAAGAATTCTCTGGTCCTCTCTATGGCCTCCTTGGCAATCTCCATGTCTCCAATATTTGGGTCTATATCCCACACGTTGATTCCATATTCTCGGAATTTGAATAGGGTGTTTTCGTCTAATACATGCTCCATCCAGTGGGGTGTCAATATGGCTAGGCTAATGCCATGGGTCACATCATAATGGGCCGATAGTTCGTGCTGTAGGGGGTGTACCGACCACTCCGAGTCCTTGCCATAGGCCAGTAAATTGTTTATGGCTAGGGGTGCCGCCCACATAAGGTTAGATCTGGCTTCGTAGTTGTCAGGTTCATCTATGGCTTGTCTTCCATATCTTATACAGGTCTTGAGTATGGCCTCTGCAACCTGTCCTGTAAATATGCCCCTCTTACATTGCTAAAGTATTCCTCAAATGTATGGCTCATAATATCGGCCACTCCAGAGGCAGTTTGATAGGTTGACACTGAATAGGTGAAGCTAGGATCTAATATGGAAAACTTAGGATACATTTCCCGATGACCAAGGCCATATTTCTGCTTGGTTTCTTCGTTTGTAATTACTGCTCCAGCATCCATTTCAGATCCCGTTGCCGCCAGCGTAAGGACAGTACCAATGGGTAAGAGTTTTTCTATCTTGGCCTTGCGGATTATTAGGTCCCAGGGGTCTCCCTGGTAATAGTAGGCTGCGGCTATGACCTTGCCAGTGTCTATGGAACTACCGCCCCCTACGGATAGGACAAAGTCAACCTTGTTTTCCCTGGCTATCCGAACCCCCTCTAGGACGGACCCCAGCTTTGGATTTGGTTCTATGCCTGAAAGCTCAAAATATGGTATTTGATTCCCTTCTAGCTCATCTATTACCTTGTCATATATTCCAGTTTTTTTAATGCTCCCACCACCATAGACCAAGAGTACCCTGCTGCCATATTTCTTGATTTCTTTTCCTAGGGATTTTATCTTCCCTTCTCCGAATAAAACCCTAGTGGGTATATTATAATTAAAACTTAACATATTATCAGCTCCTAGATAAGAATTTAAATACTCAAGCCAGTCAGTCTGCCTGAGTATGTCTTCTTATTATAATACCCAAAGAAACTTACTTTAAATTAAAATATAGCTTTTCATGGATTAAATTCCTTTCTACCAGACCGCTGTGGTAGAGGTGTTCCAAATGTGCCATGGCCTCACTGGCCGCAAACCATTTCTGTGCTAGGGGAAAGTCATTCCAATCTTTGGCCCTTATGCTCCATTTCATTTTTCTGGCTAAATCTCTTACAGTAGATTCCCCCTCACCCAAGATTTGGAGTATTTCATCTAACCTCTCCCTATGGTGGAGGACTAGTTCATTAATCCTTCTGGTATGGTCTCTGATTATATTCCTGTGGGCCGGAAAGAGATAATCAATTTCAAAAGAGTATATCTTTGCCAAATTGTTAAGGTAGACTGCAAGGATATTCTCATCTCCGCCCCAATAGGCGATATTTGGGGTAATACTATCTAATACGTGATCTCCAGCAAAAAATAGCTTATGGTTTCTTTCATACAATCCAACCTGTCCAGGAGTATGACCGTGGATATCTATTACCTCAAAAAAATATTTACCTACCTGTATCCCCTTGCCTTCCTTGACATAGGTAAAATCTACTGCTTGTCTCAGGCGATACTTAAAGCCAGGATGCTCAGAAATAGTGACCTTGTCCCTTGCTAAATCAAAGGATATTATCTCCTCTTCATACCTAGCCCAATGGGACTCTGAAGCCATGTAATTTATCAGTCTGCCATCTATTTCACCGGCATATATCCTTGCACCTGCCTCGTGAAAAATATGGGCCATGCCTGAGTGGTCCGAATGCAGGTGGGTAATAAATAGTTCTGTATCTCCTATGTCTATATTTAATTCCTCTAATCCTCTAAATAGGTCATCTATACACTCTTTTTGGTTAAATCCCGTATCTATAACTAGGGATTTTTCCTCTCCCCTTATGACATATACATTTAAAGATTTCAAGGGATTGTTTGGCAATGCCACATCAATTTTAAATATGTCGTCGTAAACTTTTCTTGTCATAATTCCACCTCGTTTTTTATATGTTAATTACATGATATTTATTTATCTAACCAATGTCAAATATAAAAACATTGACCGATTTTATCATAATTTGACGCATATTGATATATTTTATATTTTCGTTGATAATATGGGTATATAAGTGATATAATCAATAAAATAACAAAGCGAGGGGTAAGTATGAAAGATAAGGATAATTTTGGATTTAGGGAGCATTTTTTAGTAAGCCCGCTAGGCTCACATACTACAGGGGCAGTGAGATTGGGCAATATTGCAAGGGAATTACTGGACAGGGATTTTAACAGGGTAATCTTCTACTTGCAAAGTTTATTTAAGGAGACTGTAGATGAGTGTTATACGGATAAGGCTCTAGTAGCAGGTATATTGGGTATCTCCCCATCAGATGACATGGTCTTAAATTCCTTTGAAATAGCCAAAAATCAGGGAATAGATTTTGCCTTTAAGGACACAGATTTGGAATATCAGTACCCATGTTCAGTTAAAATAGTATTTGAATTTGAGGACACAGAAAACATTTACATAATTGGCTCATCACTTGGTGACGGAAATATTTTAATTACTGACATAAATGGAAACAAGGTCGAATTCAGCGGGAACTATCCCACAATTCTTGTAAAATATGCTGACAAAAAAGGAGTTATCTCCGAAATCACCACCATACTTGCAAAAAACGAGATTAACATCGCTAGCATGAAGGTCACGAGGGATAAGGATATTGCCACCATGATTGTAGAGACAGATTCCAATATTGAGGAGAATGTAGTCGAGTCCATAGGTAACTTAGAAGATATAATTTATATTAAGGGAATAGTACCTTTTTTAATCTAATCTAAGGAGGCAGGTACAGATGAAAAATTCATTTTACGACTTTATAAAACTAGAAACTGAAAAGGACTACTTACTGGGGTATAAAAATGACCTCCAAGATTATGTTGAAGAAGGAAAGTTTCGGGAACAATTAAGCTATTTTTTAAAAGGCAGAAGCTTTTCTGTCTTTTCTTTATTAGAATTATACTATGACCTGTTTAAAAAGTATAAAAACCAATCTCCACAGGATTGGTTAGTGGATATATTTAATTGGGCCAATAACAAGTCCTTTCCCCACAAGGGTGTGGAGGAATTCAATCCAAGTCTGTCCCCCCTATACAAATACTACTTGGAAAACTTAAAGCAACTACTATGCCAAGGAGAACTGATTGAGGACAACAATTTTATCAAAAGATATCCCATAAGTTTTTTGACCTCAGAAGAAGAACTGGACAAAAATATGGACAAGGAATACTTTGTCTTTAAGGACGTATTTTATGACGTATATATAAACGAACTAATGCACTTGGACATGGCAATTACCGGACACAATACCCTGGACCATGTAATAGGGGTCAACTACCTGTCTATGTATATTGCTAGGCAGCTCTACCAGTTGAAGCTGCCGGTAGATTTGGGCCTAGTAGCCGGAGCCAGTCTAGGCCACGACATTGGAAAGTATGGGGTCCTAGAAGAGGAAAAACACAGGGTCCCCTACCTACACTATTATTACACAGAGGAATGGTTCAAAAGGTTTGGCATGGCTAGGATTGGGCATATTGCGACCAATCATTCCACCTGGGATCTGGAGCTAGAAACCCTTCCCATTGAATCCCTCATACTTATATACGCAGATTTCAGGGTAAAAAACAGGCTGGTAAATGGAAATTACAATATGCATATATATAGCCTAGAAGAATCCTTCAATGTGATACTGGAAAAACTGGATAATGTAGACGAGGCAAAGGAAAACAGATATAAAAAGGTATACAAGAGACTAAAGGATTTTGAGGACTATATGATTTCCATGGGGGTAGACACCAGCCTAGAGGGTCAGCTAGAAAAGCTGCCTAAAAAACCCTATGAACTGATGAATAAAAAAGAAGTGATAGAGAGCCTAAAACATATATCTATTGAATATAATATCAACCTGATGTCTAAGCTAACTGACAATATTTCCTTCACTTCCATACTGGAGACTACTAGAGGTGAAATCAACTGGCGTAGACTTAGATTTTCCCTGCAAATTTTTGACGAATATTCTACCTACCTAACCCAAAATCAGAAAATTAAAACCCTCTACCTCCTATACGACCTACTTTATCATTCAGGTGAGGATATTAGGAAGGAAGCTGCTGAGCTCATTGGAAAATTAATTGCCCTCTTCGATGAGGAATATAGGAAGGAACTGCCCGAGTCTGTAAGGGAAAGCACAAGGGAGATAAGTTCCTGCAATTTACTGGACGATTTTTTGAACTTCCTCCTATTTCCGGACCATAAGATAGCCGATTCTCAAAGGGAATGGCTCTATAACCTAAAAAACACCATAAGGTCCTTATTTAGAAATTCATATAGGGATTATATCCCCAAGTATTTTGATGTCCTCAGCAAATACTACGACATATACCGTGAATTACCAACCATTGCACAATTCTATTTGTCACAAACCATAGACTATCTTCCAATAGAGGACCTAGATAAGGATAGGCTCCTAAAGCTCTTTACCTATACCCTAAATCAATTGGATTCCCCTAACCTTGAAGTTAGATTGACTACTCTGGACAGCATATCTCATATGCTCGACAAGATAGATGACGTAATATTTATTGCCTCAATTAGAAATTGGCTAATAACCCATCTAGATAATTCTTCAGACCCATCGGAAAACTATATTAAGTATATTATAGGGAAAAAAATCAACATATCCCCTAATTATTTTAGTGTCTTAGTAAAGAACTATGTGGAGGGAGATACGTCTGAAATTTTCTTACAGAATTTAAAGACTGCCACCCCCTGGGTCAACAAGAAAATAAATATAGACATTCTTTACGATCAGGTAATAGAAAATCCTGCTTCCAAGGGCCTTCACACCTCCATGCACCTGTGTAATATCCTTAAGGTCAGTGCTGTAGAGAGGGTGAGGAATTATGGGGGGGTTACCCTATTAAATATATTTCATCTCCTCTCTCCTGAGGAGAGAAATGACGTAGCTGTTGAACTCCTAAGGGCTTTGGAAATGGAAAGCTACCAATTTACTAAGTTTATACCAGATTACCTAGGCCAGCTACTCCTATATCTGCCCCCCAAGGAATTGGATGAAATCATAGATGATTTCAAGGACAAAATCAAGGTATCCAGTACAAGAGTTACATTTCTACTGCTCAACACCATAGCTGTCTCTGTGGAAAAATATATGACCTACAGAAAAAACTTCCCAGAAGACCCTAGGGTCAACGACGAGAGAATTAATAGGCTGCTGGGACTCTTGGCAATTGGTATGGCATCTTATAACCACGACATTAAAAGTGAATCCCTTAGACTTATATCCCTTATACTCTTTAAGTCCAACAGCCTGAGCCTGAAGGAAAAATACTATATATTCAGCAAGATTGAAAAGAAGATACTGACCCTGCTTGACCAAAATAACCTGGACGAATTCTTGTTTTATAACAATGTTTCGTCCCTGAACAATATTTATAAGTTTATATCGGATTATGAGTTTTACTATGGTGATTTTAAGCCCCATAGGGATGGCAAGATAGCCTTCTTCCCGGGCACATTTGACCCCTTCTCCCTTAGCCACAAGGAAATAGCTGTGGAGATAAGGGATATGGGCTTTGAAGTCTACCTAGCCGTAGACGAATTTTCATGGTCCAAGAGGACAGAACCCCATAACTTCAGGAGAAATATAATCAATATGAGTATCGCCGACGAAAAGGATATAAATCTTTTTCCCAAAAATATACCCATAAATATTGGCAATGATGGAGATTTAAGCTATCTCAGATCCCTTTTTTCAGATGAAGAGGTATATATTGTCGTAGGTTCAGATGTCATTATCAATGCCTCTGCCTACAAGGGCCAAGGGGCAATACTGGCCTTGCCCCATATAATATTTGAGAGGAAATCCAGTATTACAGAGGAATGTGATGAGGCCAAACTGGAGGCAAATATTGAAAATATAAGGTCTGAGGTCATCAGATTGACCTTGCCGCCTAGGTATGAGGATATTAGCTCAAGCCAAATAAGGGAAAACATAGACCTAAATAGGGATATTTCTCGCTATATGGATCCCCTAGCAGAGTCCTATATATACAATTATGACCTCTACCTCAGGGCACCACAATACAAGACCTTGCTCCAATCCAAGACATTGGAAGTGGACGTGGTAAGGAACCTAGACAAGGACACTACAGATGAAATCTATAAGAGCTTTGGCTCTAGAATAAATTACATTCATTTGCAATCTATCAGGGAAAAACTCAACTATAGGATATTACTCCTTCGAGATTCAGATACAAAAATACTACTGGGTTTTTCTAGCTTCTACTGGATAAGGCAAAATATGCTTTTTGAGGAGTTTAAGGATACCCAAATTACGGACTTCATCAGGACCAATGCCAAGGGAAGAACCGTCCTGGTATCTGGCCTTTGCGCCTTAAATGACAATGAAAGACTAATAGAAATAATACTAAATGAAACCCTATCCCTTTCTATAAATAGGGACTATAACTTTTCCCTATACAACAATATGTTGACAAGGGACAGGAATGAGGCTGTAGAAGAACAATTGACCCTTCAGGGCTTTGTGAAAACTCAATATTCCCAGGGTGAAAGTCCCCTATTTATTGTAGATATGAACAGCCCTATGACCCTGAACCTGGATTTAGAAAATCTCTTAAAGCCTCCCTTCGATACGGATGAGACCATAATAGATTCCGTTAGAGCTACTAGGAAAAAACTCAAGGCCGCCCTGTCAAGTCTCTATCCCGGGGAATTGCTCCTTACATTTAACAGGGACATGGTTTACAGCAAGCTGGTAGAAAAAATCTGCAATGCCAATGAGGTAGATATAGTTCAGGGTGAGAGAAGAAATCTTGGGCCCAGTATGTGTGTTCCCTTTGGTTCCATATTAAACGGGTCCATAATACCCAATACTGTGACGAAAACTATGCATACTGAAAAGACCTTTGAGGCAAATATCGTGAACTTTACAGTTAAATCCTCCCCCTACTACTTGTCGCTGATGGAGCAGGCCAATATACTGAAATCTTTTAACAGGTCTCTTATCCTAGTTGATGACCTCCTCCACAAGGGCTACAGGATCAATGTAATAGAACCCATACTGAGAAGCTTTGGCATAGAAATCAAGAAGGTAATAGTGGGAATACTATCTGGCAGGGGCAAGGAAATTGGATCTATAAAAAACTTGGATTTGGACTATGCCTATTTCGTTCCAAACCTAAAGCTCTGGTTTAATGAAAGCAGTCAATATCCCTTCATAGGTGGGGACATGGTGGGAAAATCTCTGCTGGAATCCAACCTGATACCCAGCATCAATATGATACTGCCCTATGTGTCTCCTAGATTTATAAAGGGCACAGAAAATCAGGCCATATATAATTTATCTGAGGTTTGCCTGCAAAACACCTTTGAAATCTTTAAATCCCTTGAAGAGGTCTACCAAACTATAAATGAAAAGAACCTCAACATTAAAAACCTGCGGGAGGTCATTACCATGCCAAGGTATCCTGATATACACAAGAATATTTACACCAATAGAAATATAAAGCCTTCCTCCTATATTGAGATGGATATTGAACTGCTGAGAAGGCTGGAAAATATAGTAAATAGATAGGCGGGATTGAATGGAAAACAAATTTAAATACTATAAACTAAATGGCAACTACATCTTTTCACTCCATGAATATGGTGAATTGAATAGGATTGATGAGGAGGAGATAAGGGACTACGGGGGCTACATCTACTATTTAAACAAGCTGCCAGTGGCCGAGTCTAGGGGAAGTTTTTCCCTGTCACACCCCTCCCTTCTCCATATAAGTGAGGAAGGGCTGGAGCTTTTGACCTTACAGGGGGAGATGTCTGATTTCAGTGGCCCTAGTTGGATATTGGATAAAATCGAAGATAGAAAGGTAAAGTCAATTAATAGCAATTACCCAAATTGGATGGAAGAAGTAAATATAAGGAAAAAAGATGGGTGGAAGGTAAATATCCTAGCCCTAGGTGATGTTGGCAGCACCTTAGCCATAGGACTCAGACTCATGGGCGGAGAGGATATTAGTGAAATTGGCATCTATGACAGGAATATCAATAGGCTCAACAGGTGGGAATACGAACTAAACCAAGTAAGGGAGGCCTTTGCAGATACTCCTCCCCCACCAGTAAAGTCTATTGGTGAAGATGACCTATTCAACTGCCATATGTTTGTATTTTGTGCTTCCAAGGGAATTCCCCCCCTGGACAGCAAGACATCAGATGTAAGGATGGCACAATACGAGGCTAATTCAAGCATAATTAGTCAATATGCCAAGATGGCTAGGGATAGAAGATTCAAAGGAATATTTGCAGTGGTATCGGACCCCGTTGACCTTCTGTCCAAGGTTGCCCTTCTGGAAAGCAACAAAAACGACCTTGGCGACTACGACTACAGGGGCCTATTGCCCGAGCAGGTAATCGGCTATGGCCTTGGGGTAATGAACAGCAGGGCTTGTTTCTATGCTGAAAAATCTCCAGATACCCTCAGTTATCTTGAGGAGGGAAGGGTCTTTGGCCCCCATGGAGATGGACTCATAGTAGCCAACAGCATAGTAGACTATGACCAAGAGTTGTCTGACTATCTGACAGAAAAGACCATCAATGCCAATAAGGAGATAAGAGAATTTGGATACAAGCCATTTATTGCACCTGCCCTATCCTCTGGGGCCCTGTCTATCCTAGCAACTATTAGGGGAGACTGGTTCTACGGCTCCACCTATATGGGTAGGGTCTATATGGGTGCAAGGTGCAGGCTTCTAGAGTCGGGCCTTGAGCTGGAACAATTAGATTTGCCAGAGGAATTGGCGGAGAAAATTAAGATGACCTATGATAGGTTGGCGATGATAATATGAAAGAAGTAGTTTTAATTTTGCCCCAGGAACCCAGTGAACTATTAAAAGATATGATAGGAAAGGTCTTAGACAGCGATGTAAGAACGATTACTAGAGCCAAGGACCTGCCTAATATGAAAAATAAGAAGATATTATTTGCTGTAGAATTGAATGAAATTGGCTCCTCCAACATATTAAACGACATGTTTGCAGAATTATACAGGAGGGGGCATGACTCATTGGAGAATTCAGAAGCTGCCCTCTTAGTCCACAGCGACTATGCCCTATTTACTAAGACCTATGCCCAATACATAATCCTTTTGGCAAATATGCTGGGCTGTAGTTTTGTTGGGAGACCCCTAGTGGAGGCAACCAAGGACCTTGGAAACTTTGTAGCCATGGAAGGGATATATAAGATGGCTCCAAGGGATATATGCCTCTACCAATGTGAAGAACTCAAGGGAAGGTTTTTAGGTTGGGATAGTAAAGCCACGGCCACTAAAAACTTATTAGTAGTCCATTCAAGTAATAGGGAGACATCCAACACCTTAATGCTCTGGGATATGGTGAAAGAACACCTTGACAATATAAGCATTAATGAAATAAATCTGGGAAATGGGAGCATAATGGATTGCAAGGGCTGCAACTATAAGACCTGCAAGCACTTTGGCAAGCAAAGTAAATGCTTCTATGGCGGCATTATAGTAGAGGAAGTCTATCCAGCCATTTTGGAGTCCGATGCCATATTATTTGTCTGCCCCAACTACAACGATATGATAACTGCCAATATTGTAGCTACAATTAATAGGCTTACTGCCCTCTATAGGAAGACTAAGTTCTACAAGAAGAAGATATATTCCATAATAGTTTCAGGATATTCCGGCGGTGAAGCCTTGGCAAAACAACTTATATCCAGCCTGAATATGAATAAAACCTTCTATCTACCCCCCTACTTTTCTCTGATGGCAGTGGCAAACCACAAGGGAGATATAGAAAAAGTAGATAATATTGAAAATCTGGCAAGGGAATTTGCACTAAAAATAATGAAATATTAAGGAGCTAGCTTCTTATTTGCTTAGCTCCCATAGATATATAGATGCCACCGTATTATAGGGATGGTATCTTTCCCTGTATAGCTCAAAGTCTGACTTAGATAAGTCTTCTAGGCCATAGAGACTCATCATGCCCCTCCTAATACCCAAATCCTTATAGCTCAGGACATTGGGCCTTTGTAGTGAGTGTATTAGGAGCATTTCCGCTGTCCATTCCCCTACACCCTTTAGTTTACTTAGTTCCCTTATTACCTCTTCATCAGTCAATTTATATAGGCCACTTAAATCTATGCTGCCATCCAAGGAGGCTATAGCTATCCCCCTTATGTACTCTGCCTTTCTCATGGTCATGCCACATTTCTGAATGTCTTCAATGTCCAGCCTGCCTATTTTTTTGTCTGTAATAGCACCTGACAGTTCTAACAACCTATTGTAGACAGTAGTGGCAGCCTTAGTTGATATTTGCTGGCTGACTATACTTGAAATAAGGGCCACAAATATATCGGGCTCTATCTCCCTCTTTACAATCCCTATCCTGTCTATTTCCCTTCCCAATATGGGATCTGCATTTTTTAAGTATTCCATTTCCACCTGAGAATAATCAAAATATTTCACCACATCTCCACCTAACATTAAATTTACCTATATTCTATCATATATCTTATTTTTTCATGGCATCGGATATGTCCTTTGCTATGGCAGCTACTATGGCCCCAAGTGCAATTTTCCCATATTTACCTACCATTCCCCTTATCTTTTTTGTACTTTCAGGGTTAGGTTTTCTTAAGTTGATTTTTTTCATCTTCATCCTCCATTCCCTCTTATAAGCTAATTACTCCTATAGCCATTTACTATATATTCGACATAAGTTGAGATAGTCCTTCTTTTTTGTCAACTTTTTGTAGAAACTACATATTCCCCGGGAAAAAAATTGCCTATCAATGGAAAAAGATATGGCTAGGAGCCAATTAGGCTGCCTAGTCCATATCCTTTATAGGATGGTTGTAATCTTATCCTGCCAGAAGCCACGGCAGTTATCTGAATATATTTAAAAACGACTTTTTCACCTCGCTGACCTATCTTAAACATTGGTTGAACTTGTCCCTCAAAGAGCTGTCATTGAATACTACATATAAGGGTCTATTAAAGATTAGCTTTTCCATAGTTGATATATTTTTGTAGGTATTATCCTCATTTAGGTAGTTAAAGACTCCTAGGTCAGCTACACCGTATGGAATTAAACCATTGTCAATATCATCTAACATTTTTTCCAAAGATTTGTAGGCGATTTTCTTTTCCTTTTCTATTGAGTCGATTATCTCCCCATACTTATAGTTGTCTATAACTCCCAGCCTTCCACCGTCTAAAAACAGGTCATTTATATCTCCAAGACTGGTATCTTCCAAAGAAGTGACGATTACAGTCGCCGCATCCCTTAGTTTTTCTGAAAAATAGTATATTTCTTCTCTTTCAGAGGTCTTCTGTACCTGAAAGGCCATGTCGATTTCCCTACTAACTAGCATATCTTCTATTTTGGACCAGTCATTGATTATATATTCTGCCTTATAGCCCATCTTATCAATGACGGACTTAACCTTCATATAGTCCAGACCTTGGATTTGGCCACGATCATCATAGTATTGATATGGGGGAAAGGGATCTGCTCCTACTATTATGGTTTTCATATTATTCCTTTCCTAGCTTTCTTGCTAATTCCTTCAGTTCCGGATGAATGTACTTGCCATTGTCCAATATTTGCTCTCCGTCCAGCCATACAGATGATTCTAGGCAAATTCCGTCGACATGACTCTTGGCAACTCTTGGAGCTCCACCTGAATAGTTGGGCCCTTGATGGCCAAATCCCCACTCAGTGCTACCCCATACCCTTTCATCTTCTGTGGTACATCCCTCTAATTTAGCATTTGGACTACACCCATAGCATACATGTGCGGCAATATACATATTGGGATCCTCTAGGGATTTGAAATATTCTTCTGCTCTCTTTGCTAGTTTTCCACCAATAAATTCTACAATCCTTCCTTTTTCTACAATGTATGTTATGGTCTCATTTAGGACACCTAGCTCTAAATCTCCACCACCACTATATGCCCCATCAAATGTAATTCTGCCATTAATAGTTTCTTCCTTTGGAGCCCATCCGATTTGGCCTATTAAAAAATGTGCCCCCGGAGTGCTGTAATCAATTTCACTGTTGATTGGACGATTAGGATCATTTTCAAAGCTTACATCTGTACCAGCCTTATTTGTTATCCTGACCTTCTTTGCTGCCTTAGTTAGCTCTGTCAATTTGTCTTGAAACCTTTTTTGTATCTCCATATCAACTAATCCGATATTTCTTACTATCCTTTCTATACCCAAACCACCTAACATTACCTGCCTAGTCCTTCCATTTGTCACTGCCTTGTCCCATATTGGCGAATACAATAGCCATTGGTCGTTTAATTCAATCCATACATCTGTCTGGTCGACACAGGCCTTCAATGGGTCTGGTAGATAGTCCATGGTCAATGAACCGTAGCCCTTTGGTGTAGAATGCCATGCTAACATGGCCTTTGCACCTAAAGCATCTGCCATCTTTACAATTTCCTCGGCAACCCGAAAGTCTCCAATGGAATCAATGGTAACTAGTAGGCTTTCACCTTTTTTAACCTTTACCATATCATGCATTAACTTATAAGCTGTTTTTGTCAATTCCATATCTAAATATTGTGCCATTACATATCCTCCTTTGTTTTAATTCATTTCCTGTTCCATGTGAATTGGCTTTAATTTCATTAAGATAACATATATTATTAGAGAGGCAAACAATGAGTTAAGGGATGCTATACCAAAATTAAGTGTAAATCCAATTAGGGATCCAATGCCCCAAGCTATCAGTGCGTTTATATTCCATTTTGGTATCTGACTTTCATCTTTAAATTTATAATTTTGTTTTCTTACAAAATAATAATCTGCCATTATTATACCAGCCATAGGTGGAACTCCTATGCCAAGGATATTCAACCAGCCGGTGAAATAATCTGCTACTCCAAGTCCACCGAGTATTGAGCCAACAACACCTATAGCCAAGGTTATTTTTGATTTTTTCATCTTAAAGATATTAGCCAGTCCTAGGGATGATGTATAAAGATTGTTGTCATTAGTAGTCCACTGTGCCAAGATTAGTACTAGCAGGGCTGGTAGACCAAGCCCTAACTGCAGCATAGCCTTGGGCAAATCCCCTATTCCAGTTGACAGGGTGGTTAAGTAACCTGCAATAATAATGAATGTATTAGCAGCCATATATCCGATAATTGTCGCTATCCATGCCGCCTTTGCATCCTTAGAATACCTTGTTATATCAGCCTGGGCTGAAGCACCTGCTGCAAAGGAGCCAACTACCATTACTATACCTGCACTTATTGTAGTATCTCCATGTGGAATAATTGCAATTGCACCTGCTAGGCCACCAACAGATTTCATAGCTGCAAAGGCACCGTAGGTTCCCAAGATTAAAATCGCAGGTACTGCGACCTTACTCAAGGCATCTAGACCCTTGTAGCCAAAATACGCTGTCAACAGCATTAGCATACCGCCCCAAAATCCTGCAAAGTTTGGTTGTGTTATAAAACCGGCATTTGGAAACATTGCGTTTATTGTATTTCCGAAGAAGCCCGACTGTACAGAAAACCAACCTCCCATTGTCAGAGCTAGTACAAGGCTTACAATTTTAAATCCTTCCTTGCCAAAACTATAGATGGCCAACCTAGATGAAGATAGACCTTCCCTTGCACCTGCTGCTCCAATAGCTCCACCATAAATTGAGAGAATTAAATTTCCCATAAAAGCAGAAATCAGTGCCTGTTTCACATTTAAACCTGCTGCCATGGCTGCTCCTGTAAACAGTCCAGACATTGCAATACAAAAGCCGGATGCTACCAAGGCGACACTAGCTATACTTTTTCTTTCACTTAGCGGAACCCTCTCGGTAGCATAGTCATTGCCAGTTTGAAGTCTTTCCTTTTCATTCCCCAAAGTCTTTCCTCCTTTAATGTTATTTGCTTCTGTCCTTATTATAAAATATATAATATGCAATTTCATTATTTTAAAAACACAAATCAAAAGGGTTAATTGTTCATTTGAACAATTAACCCTTTTGGTCAGAGTATTCAGATACCATAAAAACAAGTGTATTTAATAGGTGTGGCATATTCCACGGTTCATATCCCAAGATTTCAATAATCTTCTTTTTCCTATAATTTACAGTATTTTTGTGGACAAATAAGTCCCTTGCTGTTTCATCTGCACTCATATTATTATAAATCAGGGACTTTAATGTCTGATATAAGTCTTGTTTAAATTCATTATCGTTGATTTTCAATTTTCCAAGACTACAATTTTCCTTAATAAGGTTGAATTTTTCCATATCACTTATCTCCCTGATTAGCTTATAAAACCCTAGATCCCTCATGCTAATGACCTTGTTCTCCCCAAAGAAGGTCCTGCCCATTTTCACAGCATCTGTAGCTTCAATATAGGCATTCGGAATGGATTTAAAACTGGTAAATTCTCCACTTATTCCTATAGATACTGTTCCCGTTAGATTTTCATTGCAGCAGTTTAATATCTTCTCACCCAGTTCATATGCCCTGTCTAATATATTATTGGCTCCAATCTCAAGCAATATTATAAAAATATCACTTCTTAAGCCAATGAGGTTTTTTTTGTTATCAAACTTAACTATATTCTTGATCTTATCATACAAAACCTCATTTATAAATTTCTTATAGTCATTGGTTCTAATTTCTATGCTTTCCTGCATATTGTTTAGATTTACAATCACCATAATGCCCTTGTTGGTGATATTCCAATCTACATCTTGCCCCATCTTTATAGCCACTTCATCTGATCTAAAATTCCAAGTGATTAGGTCACTTAGATATTCTTGCTTTTTAATAATCTCTAGCTCCTTAATCCTTGAGTTCTTTGTCAATATCAAGGTACATAGGCTAGCAAAACTGTTTAATATCCTAAGCGTCCTTTGAATACCATCCTCCAAGCATTCTGCTATTATGGTGCCATAGTCGTAGCCATTTGTCTGTATCTGCATAATAACTGTCTTTACTGGCTCAGTATCAATGATACAATGACCTTTTTCCTTGCAATCTTTTTCTACTATATGGTAGTTATCATCTAAAAAGTTCCTTATTTCCTCTGTTTCACCGAATTTCCTTGGATAGACTAGCTTCCGATTGACATCTAAAAATACTATCTTTCCCCCATATTCCTCTGCCATGGCCTTGTAAATAAAATTGATATCCTTCTTTGTCGCTATATTTTGTATTAGCTTGTTTTGCATTTCCATGACCTTGCCATATTCTGTTCCCAAATTGCCCGATAGTTTTAGTATAATTGGGTTGATAATCTCAACATAGGGTCTTTCGCTTTGGGCCACAATAAGTGGAAAATCCAGGCTATTACATAATTCTATTATATCTTCATGGATTTTCTTGATAAATAAATCAATATGGCATATGACCAGCCCTGCTGCCTTCTTTTCATGTAATGCCCTTATAACCTCCATTTGTTTGTCATAGTTTTGCATAATTGCATAGAAGGAAGTAATATACAATTGTTTTTCAAGGACCCATGTCTTGATTTTAGTCTCAGCCACTTCCAGTACAGATACGCTGGTAACTTCATTTTCTGCACCCTTTAAACCTGCAACTACTACTGCATCCTGCAGCCCTCCGAAGCTCAATATGTCTTTTATGTTCATTTAGTACCAACTACTTTCTAAATTTCTTATTAGCCTAGTTAAACCTTCCTGCCCTGCTTCAATCCCTTATTCAATCCGGGAAAACATACCTATCTTATGCTAACATACTTCCACTTATTGGTCTTTAGCCTTATTAGTATTAGCAGCCATCTGATGGCCTGATCTATTAGCACAGCCAGCCATGCCCCCATTAGGCCCATACCCAATCGAATGACAAATATATAGGATAATGCCAAGCGAATAAGCAAGATGCCTATAAAGGTCGATACCAGGGTCCACACCGTATCCCCTGCTCCCCTAAGACCACCTGCAATTATTAGCTGAGATGATTGAAAGGGTTGTATCAAGGCCATTAACTTCAGTACCCTAGCTGCTTCTGCTACAACTTCACTATTGTTGGTATACATGCTGGCTATTGTATGACCAAAGAAGAAGAAAATCAGGGCCATGGCAGTTGATATGACTGAACCAATTTTCCCGCAAGATTTAATATACATTTCAGCCTTTTCAGGCTCTTCCTCACCTAGACTCCGACCAGTCAATGTAGATGCCGATATGCCAAAGGATTGGCCCGGAGTAAAGGACAGGCTTAGTATGTTTATACATATTTGATGGGTGGCATAGGCCACAGTCCCTAGGGAGGCTACAATCTTTGAAAACACTAGGAGCCCTGTCCTCATGGCTACTTGCTCAAGAGAGGCAGGTACCCCAATTTTTACTAGATTGTAAATGATGTCCCTGTCAAACTTAAATTTATTCCTAATCTTTAAGTGTACTATGTTATTTTCATTTAATATTACCCTGATTACCATAAGGCTGGCCACTACTTGGGAGAAGCTAGTGGAGATGCCTGCCCCCAAGACCCCAAGTCTTGGGAAGCCAAATAATCCATATATTAACAGTGCATTGCCTACTACATTGAGTAAATTTACCTTAATATTTATCTTCATAGGAGTTTTTGTATCTCCAGAACCCCTAAGGGCTGCAAATATAGAGAAGTTAAATGCTTGAAATATGAAGCCTAGGGCAATTACCCTAAAATACCCCGAGCCAATAGAGATGGTATCGGCATGGGCCCCAAAAAATCTCATGGCCGTATTTGTCATTCCAAGTCCAATGAATAAGATAGGTATTACTAGAAGGGCTTGGGTTAATATCATTATATGTTTTACCACTGCCTCTATCCTGTCTTCTCTCTTTGCACCTATATATCTGGCTACCATGCTCGTGGCACCAATATTTAAGGACTGTACCAGGGATAGACCTAGGAATATTAGTTGATTAGTGACTCCTACTGCCGCTATAGATGCTGCTGTAGTTACATTGTCGCCAGATCTTCCCAGCATTATCATATCCACCATGCCAAACAAGGTACCCATTAGCAGCTCAACAAAGACAGGTCCTGCTATCCTTGCTATTTCATCCCTTATATGTTTCTTATCGATACTAGACTCCAATACAATTCACCTTTACTTTCTGTATTAATTCGACTCTCTAAATATTGTATCATAAAGGCCTATAAAAATAAACTCCCCGCAGGAGAGTTTATTTTATCTCTATATATTAGCTATTTTTTTCTTTGATGTATTTGTCTATTGTCTTGGCGGCATCCTTACCTGCACCCATAGCAAGAATTACAGTTGCAGAACCTGTTACAGCATCCCCACCAGCAAATACTCCTTCTCTAGTTGTATGTCCGCCTTCGTCTACTATGATTCCCTGACGTTTATTGGTTTGTAGTCCATCTGTTGTAGAAGCTATCAGTGGATTTGGAGAGGTACCTAGGGCCATGATTACTGTCTCAACTTCGAATTCAAATTCTGAACCCTTTATCTCAACAGGTCTTCTTCTACCAGATGCATCTGGCTCGCCCAATTCCATTCTGACACATTTAATGCCATTTACCCAGCCCTTTTCATTTCCAGTTATCTCTATTGGATTTGTAAGGAATTCAAAGTTTATGCCTTCTTCCATGGCATGATGAACTTCTTCAAGTCTTGCAGGCAATTCAGCTTCAGTTCTTCTATAAACTATATAAACATCTGCTCCAAGCCTCTTGGCAGTCCTGGCAGCGTCCATGGCAACATTTCCGCCTCCAACTACTGCAACTCTCTTGCCAACCTTAATTGGGGTCTCATAGTCCTCCCTAAAGGCCTTCATCAGGTTGTTTCTTGTCAAGAATTCATTAGCGGAGAATACTCCATTTAAGTTTTCTCCTGGAATATTCATAAATATAGGAAGCCCAGCACCAGAGCCTACATAAACAGCTTCGAATCCCTCTTCAAATAGGGAGTCTATGGTAACTGTTCTACCGACTATTACATTTGTCTCTATCTTAACTCCAAGTTTCTTTACGTTTTCTATTTCAGGCTTAACTACCTTTTCCTTTGGAAGCCTAAACTCTGGAATACCATATACTAGTACTCCTCCTGGTTCGTGTAGGGCTTCAAATATGGTAACATCATAGCCTTCCTTTGCCAATTCTCCTGCACAGGTGACTCCTGATGGACCTGAGCCTATGATGGCTATCTTGTGTCCATTTCCTGGCTTGGTCTTTCCAACTTCCACTCCATTTTCCCTAGCCCAGTCGGCAGCAAATCTCTCAAGTTTACCTATGGCTATGGCTTCGCCTTTCTTTGCCAGTATACAGACCTTTTCACATTGGTCTTCCTGTGGACATACCCTACCGCAAACTGCTGGCAGTGCAGTGTAATCTGCCAATACATGAGCCGCTTCTGCAAACTCCCTATTGGCTATATGATTTATAAATCCAGGTATATCTATGGCAACTGGACAACCAGGTACGCATGTAGGATTTGGGCATTGCAAGCACCTTTTTGCTTCCTGGACTGCTTCTTCTTCTGTATAACCAAGGCATACTTCTTCAAAGTTAGTACTTCTTATTACAGGGTCTTGGTTTGAAATGGGAGTTCTTTTAAATCTATCTATTTTCGCCATTATTTTCCAGCCTCCTCTGTTCCGTGGTTGTATGCTTCTGACAATTCAATTTCCTCTTCTTTATATTGAGTTTGTCTCTTAAGAGCCTCATCAAAATCTACAAGATGTCCATCAAATTCTGGACCGTGTACACAGGCAAATTTGGTTTCGTCGCCTACAGTTACTCTACAAGCACCACACATTCCTGTACCGTCTACCATTATTGGGTTCAGAGATACTACAGTTGGAATATTTAGTTTTTTGGTAGTAAGGGCTGTAAATTTCATCATTATCATAGGGCCAATGGCTACGCATTTATTGTATTCTTTTCCTTGTTTTTCCACTAGCTCTTCTATGTAGTTGGTAACTAAGCCATGAAAACCATAGGATCCGTCATCTGTGGCTACATAGAGGTTACTTGCTACTGACTTCATCTTATCTTCAAGAATGACTAGTTCCTTGTTTTTTGCTCCCATAATGACGTCTACTTCGACTCCCCGCTCTGTTAACCATCTAACCTGAGGATACACTGGTGCTGTACCAACTCCTCCAGCTACAAATAAGTATTTTCTTTTCTTTACTTCTTCGATGTCTTCACTAACAAATTCTGATGGAACTCCTAAGGGACCAACGAAATCCTTTAATGAATCTCCTTCCACCATATCAGCTAGCCTCTTAGTAGAGCTACCCATGGCCTGTACCACGATTTGTACTGTACCTTCGTCCTTGTCATAGTCGCAGATTGTAAGAGGTACTCTCTCACCCTTTTCATCTACGATGATAATAAGAAATTGCCCAGGCTTTGCAGAAGCCGCTACTCTCGGTGCCAAAATATCCATTGAGAAAATATTTGGTGCAAGTATTTCTTTTCTGACAATCTTATACAATTGCTTTTCCCCCTTATAATAATATAGTGATATTGAATTGCTTAATATTTTTGCCCTTTTATCCACTTAAAATTTTAACATAATGAAATTGTTAATTCAACATATTTAGACTAATTAATAAATTAACTAAGTCTGGTAATTATAGCCTATTTAACGGAATTCATCTTGTCAATTACTATTGATTCTATTTGATCGATTTTCTCCTCTGAAGTTTCCCTATTTTTATCCATAGAGTATATATATAGCTTTATCTTTGGCTCAGTTCCAGATGGCCTTATTGTATACCAGGATCCATCGTCCAAGTGGTATTTGAGCACATTTGACTTTGGGTTTCCAGTGTCATCTTCCAAATAGTCTATGGTATCCTTAAGCTTCATATTGCCAATGGCCACAATTGGGTTTTCTCTAAATTCTTCCATGATCCTTTCTATTCTTTTGCTTCCCTCTAGGCCTTCCAAGACAATAGAAATCAATTTTTCCCTATAGTATCCATATTCCCTATATATTTCCTCCAATAAATCTAATAGGGTCTTTCCTTGTTTTTTATAGTAGGCTGCCATTTCAGCTATTAGCATAGAGCTATTGACCCCATCCTTGTCCCTTACCATGGTCCCGTAGACGTATCCAATGCTCTCCTCATAGCCAAAGATAAATTCCTGCTCTCCCGTTATATCGAATTCATTGGCCTTGCCACAAATGTATTTAAAGCCAGTTAGGGTATCTATGGTTTTTACACCGTATTTGCTGGCTATGGCCCTGCTAAGGTCGCCAGTGACTATGGATTTTACAATAGCGCCATTGTTTGGCAAATTCCCTTTTTTATGCCTTTGGGATAGTATATAGTTGACTAAAAGTGCTCCTGTCTGGTTGCCGTTGATAAATTTAAATTCACCCTTCTCATCCTTTACCATAATGGCTACCCTGTCGCAGTCGGGATCTGTAGCTATTATAATATCTCCGCCCTTATCTCTTCCTAGGGCCTTAGCATAGTCAAAAGCCTTCACGTCCTCTGGATTTGGATAGCCAACTGTGGTAAAATCCGGATCTGGATTTTCTTGTTCTGCCACTACGAGGACATTGTTAAACCCTCTTTTCTTTAATATTCTCCTAACTGGTATATTTCCAGTACCATTTAAGGGGGTATATATTATGGCTATATCCTTATCTATGTCCTCATTAATGGACAACTTCAATAGTTCCTCGTCATAGGCCTGATCTATTTCCTTGCCAATATATTGAATTAGCCCCTTTTCTACTCCTTCACTTAAATCCATTAGACCTATTTGTGAAAAATCCTTGATTTTACCTATCTCCGAGGATACTTCATGGGCTATATCGTCTAATATTTGGGAGCCTTCCTCCCAGTAAACCTTGTAGCCATTGTAATCCCTTGGATTATGGCTGGCAGTTACCACTATACCCGATATTGTTTTAAGTTTCCTTATGGCATAGGACACCAAGGGGGTTGGC
>Ga0265293_10001643_pt1 | contig 47965 bp, 42 predicted proteins | sample Munlanlewell138R_FD_192505 | JGI IMG/M metagenome (GOLD analysis project Ga0265293, IMG submission 192505) | Leachate microbial communities from a municipal landfill in Southern Ontario, Canada - Leachate well 138R | ecosystem: Engineered > Solid waste > Landfill > Unclassified | place: Canada... | reverse complement strand
ACCGCTGTCGCAGGCATGAACGGACTTGCGGGGAATTGTACGAGGATGCCATGCATCCGACCGGCGGATTACACCGACCAGCACAGCATCGCTAGATGCACCGCTGTCGCAGGCATGAACGGACTTGCGGGGAATTGTACGAGGATGCCATGCATCCGACCGGCGGATTACACCGACCAGCACAGCATCGCTAGATGCACCGCTGTCGCAGGCATGAACGGACTTGTGGGGAATTGTACGAGAATGCCATGCATCCGACCCGCGGATTATGCCTACCAATACAGTGCTATCAGGTAAAATTTAATTATGCTTTAAAACCAATGACATAAGGATATGAAATTGAATAAAACCTCTAAAGCAAAAGGTCATCGCAGTCTTCGCCTAGGGCGCGCTTCACAACCCAATAGCATTTATTTGATAACCAGCAGCACTTGGAAACGGGCAAGTTTATTTGCTCAATGGCCCTACGCGCACGCTGCCGTGCAAGCTTTTACTCAAAAAGCCGTACTAAAAGACGCACAGCTTCTGTGCTGGGTGCTAATGCCTAATCACGCACACTGGCTATTACAGCTCGGACAAGATCGAAATCTTTCGTCACTGGTTAGCGCAATGAAATCTGCATCTGCGCGTGCAGTTCGTAACGCTGGTTATGCAGACCAAGTTTGGGTTAGGGCCTACCATGATCGAGCTATTCGTCGCGAGGAAGATATTGTGCTGGCAGCTCGCTATATTGCAGCCAACCCACTACGCGCAGGGTTAGTAAAGCGCGTCGGTGATTATCCCTTCTGGAATGCTGTTTATCTGTAGTTTTTTGTACGAGGATGCCATGCATCCGACCGGCGAATTCCACCTGCCAGCACAGCATCGCTAGATACACCACTGTCGCAGGCATGGCCTGCTACGCAAGGCAGGAACGAACTTGCGAGTAATTGTACGAGGATGCCATGCATCCGAACCGCGGATTACGCCTACCAACGCAGCATCGCTAGATGCACCGCTGTCGCAGGCGTGGCCTGCTCCTACGCAAGGCAGGAACGGACTTGTGGGGAATTGTACGAGGATGCCATGCATCCGACCCTCGGATTACGCCTGCCAACACAGCATCGCTAGATGCACCGCTGTCGCAGGCGTGGCCTGCTCTACAAAAACACGTTATTTTTTGCGTACGTACAGCACCAAGCTATGATCAATCAGTTCGTAGCCCATTTCAGCAACAATTTCTTTTTGGCGCTTTTCTATTTTCTGATCAAAAAACTCAAATACTTCGCCTGAATCAAGACAAACAATATGGTCGTGGTGCTCGCCATCATCCAACTCAAATACCGCGTGACCGCCATCAAAGTTATGCCGCATTACTAATCCAGCGCTTTCAAATTGCGTTAGTACACGATAAACAGTCGCCAAACCCACATCCTCACCGGCGTCCATTAGGGTTTTGTACACATCCTCTGCGCTCATATGACGGGGGTCTGCAGCTTCTAAAATCTGCATAATTTTTACACGGGGCAAGGTTACTTTTAATCCAGCCTTACGTAATTCAACATTTTCAGACATAATTCGAATTCTCACTCATGCTGTTTCTCATCAGTCTATAATACAGGTATGATTTAAGGAACCTCTGGCACGCAAGTTACGCAAACAAACAATTAGGATGAGTTTTTAATCGTTGTTGTGAATAACTCGCAAACAGGCTGAGAGCTCAAACATACATTGCCTTAACCAACAAGTGGAAATCATTTGCCAATGCACAAGAAAGTCTTATTAAGTTTATGCCTTAGCAGCGTGCTCACTGTCGGCTGTTCAGTTCCCGGAGTATACAAACTGGATATTCAGCAGGGCAATATCATCACCCAAGACATGGTTGACCAGTTGCGGCCCGGCATGACAACCCGCCAAGTGCGTTTCATCATGGGTACCCCTTTAGTGACTGACACATTTTCACCACAGCGTTGGGATTACTTATACAGCATCCAGCCCGGCGGGGAGAATCGCCACCAAGAGCGTCTTAGTTTGTTTTTTGACGAACAGGATCAGCTCACTGGGCTAACAGGTGACTTCCAACCTGGCATCAGTAAAGACCAAGAAATTCTTGGACAAGAACACCTAGAAGAAGATTAACTCTCTTTTGCTTGTGCAGCCTTCTCGGCGCGTTTTTTACGCGCCTCTTTAGGATCAGCCAACAACGGGCGATAGATTTCAACCCTATCGCCGTTTTGTAACTCATGCTCATCTGGCTTAGCTATGCCTTTGGAAAAAACACCCAAGGGGCTATTGGCTAAATCCAAGTCCGGAAAAATCCTGTCTAAACCAGACTGCAATGCTGCCTGTCGTACTGTAGTGCCCCGAGGCACACGCAGGCTGTTGATTTTTTGCTTGTCGGCTAGTGCGTAAGCCACTTCAACATTAATCATCGCTTTATCCATAAAGTTGTTTCGCTCTATTACAAAACGCCTCAACCATCGTATTAGCAGCTTGGGTAAATAGCGGGCCCAACGTGGCTTTTACCAAAGCACCTGAATAATCAAACTCTAAATCCAAATTCATTTTACAGGCATTTTCTGCCAGCTGCTTAAACTGCCACACACCATGCAAATGTTTAAACGGCCCCTCAACCAGATTAATTTCTATTTTTTCATTGGGCGTTAATACATTCTGGGTGATAAAGGTATGCGAGATGCCTAGCTTTGATGCCGTTAGCGCTGCTCGCATGGAATATTCATCAGCAGAGATGAGCTGTGTTTTGCTGCACCAAGGCAAAAACTCTGGATAACGCTCTACATCATTAACCATCCGATACAGCGCATCGGCAGAATAAGGCAAAATAGCTGAGCGTTGAATTTTGATACTCATAGCAACTCTTGGAGAATATATCAGTGAATGTGCCGGCTATTATACACAGACCACCATTAACCCGGCAGATGCAATTATGTCCCACTGAACGACTTGCCTCTCGCCTAAAGCCAAACTTCTCTCTATAATGCGCCCACTATGGCTAAACAGAAAAAACAAAACACCAAAGGCACGATTGCGCTGAATAAAAAGGCGCTGCACGATTATTTTGTCGAACAACGCTTCGAAGCCGGCGTTGCATTAACCGGTTGGGAAGTTAAAAGCCTGCGCGAAGGCAAAGCCCAACTGGTGGACAGCTACGTGCTGTTAAAAGATGGCGAAGCTTGGTTGATGGGTTGTCATATCAGCCCACTGCAGACCGTCAGCACACACGTAGTCGCTGATCCCACCCGTACGCGCAAACTGCTGCTGCACCGCCGCGAACTGGAAAAGCTCTTTGCTGGCGTACAGCGTCAGGGCTATACCTGTGTGGCACTGGCTTTGTACTGGAAAAAGCACCTGGTTAAATGCGAAATCGCTTTAGCTAAGGGTAAAAAAGACTTCGACAAACGCCACGTACTTAAAGAACGCGACTCCGACCGCGAAATGCAACGCGCCCTACGCAGCAAAAATAAATAGCCTTAAACCAAGAGGTCTACAGCATGCCTAACGATGAAGAGCGCTATGCTGCTTATTTTATGCAAGCAGAAGACCACAATACCAACCCCCTAGAGACTGTTCGTCAGCTACGCAGTGAGCAGCTGGCGGCTTGTGATTTACGCAAGCATGCTGAGCTAGCCAAGTTACGCCAAGCAACCAAAACAGCCAAAGCAACACCTCCGAACCAAACGTGCAACTCTAACGCAACGGATACGTAACCACCCGCATACTTGCTCGGTTATTTTGCTGTAAAGTACTGCTTTTGCATCGCCAAGCATCTCTCGCCTAGCTAGTCCAAACATATCACTGCCCCATTTCTTAGGAGTCATCAACTCAATGAGTAAAGCCGCAGAACACACCCCCATGATGAAGCAATACTGGGCGCTGAAAAACCAGCATCCCGAACAAATTATGTTTTACCGCATGGGCGATTTCTACGAGCTTTTCTACGATGACGCCAAAAAAGCTGCACGCCTGCTCGACATTACCCTAACCAGTCGCGGTCAATCGGCAGGGCAAGCCGTCCCCATGGCGGGAATTCCTTACCATGCGGTTGAGGGCTATCTGGCTAAACTGGTCAAACTGGGTGAGTCTGTAGTGATTTGCGAGCAAGTAGGCGATCCTGCCACCAGCAAAGGTCCTGTAGATCGCCAAGTAGTTCGTATTCTTACGCCCGGCACCATTAGCGATGAAGCTTTACTGGATGAGCACCAAGACAGCTTGATTGCTGCTCTGGTTGGCGAAGAAGAGTTGTTTGGCTTGGCTATTTTGGATATCAGCAGTGGCCGCTTTCAAGTGCAAGAGCTTCACGATTTACAAAGCTTACTTGCTGAACTGGAGCGCTTTAATCCAGCTGAGTTATTAATCCCAGAAGATTGGCCGCATCAAACCCTGCTCGGCAAACAACGTACCACCCAACAGCGCCCCATTTGGGAGTTTGCCCAAGACAGCGGCCATAAAAGTCTGTGCCAGCAGTTTTCCACCCAAGATTTGCGCGGTTTTGGCTGTGAAAATCTGACGCTCGCGATTGGCGCTGCCGGCTGTTTACTCAATTACGCTAAAGATACACAGCGCACTGCATTGCCACATATTCGCACGCTGGAACACGAACAACTCAGCGATACGGTTATTTTAGATGCCGCCACGCGTCGCAACCTTGAGCTGGACAAGAACCTCACAGGTGGGCGCGACAACACCCTACTGTCTGTGCTGGATCACTGCCAAACCACTATGGGTACTCGCCTATTAACCCGCTGGCTGCACCGCCCGTTACGTCGCCAAGCCACCATTGAGCAACGCCATGATGCTATTGCGCATCTGTTAACGAATTACCAGTTCGAGAAAATCCAACCACAGCTCAAACACATTGGCGATATTGAGCGTATTTTGGCGCGTGTTGCCCTACGTAGTGCGCGCCCCAGAGACTTAGCACGCTTACGCGATGCATTGAATGCCCTACCCGCCTTGCAGGATTCTCTCAGCGAGTTTACCGAAGGACGCTTAGCCGTGCTGGCCGATGACATCAGTCAGTATCCAGAGTTATCCGCCACCCTACAGCGCGCCATAGTCGATAATCCACCGGTGGTAATTCGTGACGGTGGCGTACTCAAGCGCGGTTACCATGCTGAACTAGACGAGCTGTTGTCACTGAATGAGAATGCCGCGCAGTTTTTACTCGATATGGAAATCCGCGAAAAAGAGCGCACAGGACTAGCTAATCTCAAAGTCGGCTATAACCGTGTGCATGGCTATTTCATTGAATTACCAAGCAGGCAAGCTGAGCAAGCGCCGATAGACTATATCCGTCGGCAAACCCTAAAAGGGGCTGAGCGTTTTATTACCGCTGAATTAAAAGAATTTGAAGACAAAGCCCTGTCCGCTAAAAGCCGTGCCTTAGCGCTGGAAAAACAGCTCTATGATGAACTCATCGAAGTGTTAATTACTCAGCTAGGACCATTACAGCTTAGCGCCAGCGCTCTAGCAGAGCTGGATGTGCTGTGTAACTTGGCCGAACGCGCACTCAGTCTGGATCTGCAACGCCCACAATTTAGCGCGGAGGCGCAACTAAACATACAACAAGGCCGCCATCTGGTAGTTGAGCACGTCTTAACCACGCCTTTTGTGGCCAACGATGTAGCGCTAGACAACGACACGCGCATGCTGATCATTACCGGTCCGAATATGGGCGGTAAATCAACCTATATGCGTCAAACTGCGCTGATTGTACTGCTGGCTCATGTCGGCAGCTTTGTTCCCGCCGGCCAGTGCCAGTTGTCGTTAGTGGATCGTATCTTTACGCGTATTGGCTCCAGCGATGATCTCGCCGGTGGGCGCTCCACCTTTATGGTGGAAATGAGCGAAACCGCTAATATTTTGCATAATGCTAGCCAGCACAGCTTAGTCTTGATGGATGAGGTAGGTCGCGGCACCAGCACCTTTGACGGTCTATCACTGGCGTGGGCAGCCGCTGAGCAACTGGCGCAACTGCGCGCTTGGACACTGTTTGCCACCCACTACTTTGAGTTAACCAGCCTGCCCGAGCAATTGCCCACTGTAGCTAACGTGCACCTTAGCGCCACTGAGCACAAGGAGCGTATTGTATTTTTACACCAAGTACAGCCGGGGCCGGCTAGCCAAAGCTATGGCTTAGCAGTCGCACAGTTAGCTGGCGTTCCCGATACTGTTATTGTGCGCGCACGCGAACACCTATCTCAGTTAGAACAACAAAGCTGGCAAAACCAAGCGCCGCAACCGCAACCTAGCATTCCCCTGCAAAGCGATCTTTTTGCTAGTGCAGTGCATCCTTTGCTTGATGCACTACAAGAACTTAAGCCCGATGAACTGACCGCCAAGCAGGCACTTGACCTGCTTTATCAGTGGAAAGAAAAAGTATAGTAGGCAAAATTTATGAGCAATACTTCAGAGCATTTTACCCAAGCTGCAGAGCGTTTTGATCGCTCACCCACTTCACAGCAACTCAGTGCAATGGCAGAAAAAATCTGGCCGCTGCTCGCTCTAGACCCTAAACAACACTGGCTCGACTTTGGTGCTGGCACTGGAGTGCTCAGCGTACCTTTAGCTCAACAAGTGGCCCAAGTCACCGCGCTGGATACCTCTGCGGCTATGCTCGAACGCTTAGCAGCAAAACAGGTTGCCAATATCACTATCTTAAATCAGGATATTTTTACTGGGTTAGACCAGCACTATGACGGCATTATCAGCAGCATGGCGCTGCACCACGTCGCAGACACCCAACGTTTATTAAATTGCATGCGCCAAGCGCTCGTCTCGGGCGGTCAACTGGCGCTCATCGATCTCTATGCTGAAGATGGCAGCTTTCACGGCGACAATAACGCCAAGGGCGTGAAACACTTGGGTTTTGAGCCAGATGTACTCATGCAGCAAGCTGAACAAGTAGGATTTCACCAGCTCAAACTGCAACATATTTTCTCTATTGAAAAAAGAACGGGGCAAAGCTATCCGTTATTTTTATTGCTGGGCACAGCGCGCTAACGGACGGACTACCACTCGGCAAATTTCGTATGACAACCACACAGCTACAACACGCACACATTGACTGGAACGAGCAAGGTCAGCCCTTATCGGCTGAGTTTGCTGACGTTTATTTTTCCAAGCAGTCTGGTTTAGATGAAAGCCGTTATGTATTTATCCAACACAACCAGCTCACCGAACGATTTCAGCAGCTAGACAACAGCACACCCTTTGTCGTGGCCGAAACTGGTTTTGGTACGGGGTTAAATTTTCTCGCCTGCTGGCAACATTTTTTACAACAAGCACCAGAGCATGCACGGCTGCATTTTATTAGTGTCGAAAAACACCCGTTACACGCCGCCGACTTACAACTCGCACTGACGCTCTGGCCTGAGCTTGAACCGCTCAGCGCACAGCTGTTACAGCAATACTTAATTATCCAGCCCGGTTACCAGCATTTTATTTTCCAACAAGGCCGTGTTTGTTTAACGCTGCTCATAGGCGAAGCCAGCGAACAACTAAGTCAGCTGGATGCTCAGGTTGACGCTTGGTTTTTAGATGGCTTCGCGCCGAGTAAAAACCCTGACATGTGGAGCGATGCATTATTTAGTCAACTTGCTCGACTAGCGAAACCGCAAACCACTCTTGCCACCTTCACCAGCGCTGGGTTTGTACGTCGCGGCTTACAGGCTGCAGGCTTTAGCATGCAGCGCCATCCAGGTTTTGGGCATAAAAGAGAAATGCTCAGCGGAGTGTTTAGCGGTTCACACACAGCCAGTTGGGCAGCCCCATGGTTTGCCCGCCCCACGCAACCCAGCAACCCGGAAAAACATGCCGTGATTATTGGCGCCGGCATTAGCGGTTGCGCTAGCGCTTACAGTCTTGCCATCCGCGGCTGGCGTGTAACCCTAATTGAACGCAATCCACATATTGCCCAAGAAGCCTCTGGCAATCCGCAGGGCGTGCTGTATTTAAAGCTATCCGCACACCAAACAAATTTGACCCAGCTTATTTTGGCTGGTTTTGGCTTCAGCAGACGTCTACTCACTCACTGGTCTGAGAATCCGCACTTCGATTGCTGTGGCCTGCTACAACTCGCCTATAACGCCAAAGAACAACAACGCCAACCACAGCTAGCAGCCGCCTTTAATCCTGAATTCCTAAGGCCGCTCACAGCGCCACAAGCCAGCGAGCTAGCTGGTGTACCGCTTGCAATGGGCGCATTATTCTACCCAGAGTCTGGTTGGATACAGCCTGCTGAGTTATGTCGCTTATTAATAGAACATGAAAATATTAAACTGCTGACCAAGCAACAGGTTACGCACCTCAACTATCAGCACCAGCAATGGCACATACAGGGTGAACACGGCTGCATTGCGCAAGCGCCCATCGTCATTATCGCCAATGCCAACGCGGCTAAAGACTTTAGCCAAACAGCGTCACTGCCAATAAAACCTATCCATGGTCAAGTCACCTCGGTGCCAGCAACGCAAGCGAGTCGTGCGCTGAAGACTGTTCTTAGTGCCGAGGGCTATATCGCCCCACAACACGAAAACCAGCATTGCCTAGGTGCAAGTTTTGATTTTCAGCGCACAGATACCCAGCTTAGTAGCTTGGAGCAGCAGGGTAATTTACATCTGCTACATGATATCAGTGCCAGCCTGCACCAAAAACTTAATGCACATAACCTCAATCCAGAACAGCTAGAGGGTCATGCAGCTTTACGCTGTACAGGCCCTGATCATATGCCTATTGTCGGCCCTGTCGCTGACATCCAAGAACTCAAGCTGCGCTACAGTGCGCTAGGCAAAGATGCGCGTGCCAAGCTACATGCTCCCTGCCCCTGGTACCCCGGCCTGTATGTGAATACCGCACACGGCTCAAGAGGCATGATTACCGCACCCCTTGCCGGCGAGATGCTAGCAGCTTGGATCAATAATGAAACGCAGGTATTACCCCGAACGCTGTTAGAGGCATGCCATCCAAACCGTTTCGCCATAAAAGTCTTGATGCGTAAAAAGCCCTATTATGAGCAAGTCGAAGGGGCTGTATAAAAAGGCAAGAATGCAGCTGCTAAAACAGGCTAAAACCCTGCAAACTGCAGATACGACTGGGTAATTTGCTCACCCCAGATGATGGCTATCCAGCCTGCTATGGCAAGATAAGGTCCAAACGGTAAAGGCTGTGCCATTCCCTGACGCTGTAAGCGTAAAATAATGATGCCTAAAATCGCTCCGACTAATGACGACAGCAAAATAGTTAAGGGTAAAATCTGCCAGCCCGCCCAAGCGCCCAGCATAGCCAGCAATTTAAAGTCGCCGTAACCCATACCTTCTTTGCCGGTAACCAGCTTAAACAACCAAAACACCGTCCATAGGCTCAAGTAACCAAATACTGCTCCATAGAGCGCATCAGTTAACGCAACAAATCCCATATCTGAGCTATTGATCAGCAAGCCTAGCCACAGCAACGGCAGCACTAACACATCAGGTAAAAGCTGATGATCAGCATCAATTAAACTCAGCGCCAGCAACCCCCACGTCAGTAATAGCATGGCAGCAGTCAACCAACTAAAACCAAACTGCCAAGCAATAACCATAGCTAACAGGCCGCTGGTTAACTCTACTAACGGATAACGTTTGCTAATCGGCTGTTTACATGCGTGGCAACGGCCACCCAAGGCTAACCAGCTAATTATCGGAATATTTTGCCAAGCTCGGATAGGGCTTGAACACTTGGGGCAGCATGAGCTGGGCTGTGCAAGATTGAACACAGCGGCTGCTTTTTGTTCTGGCAGCTCTAATACTTCACGTGCCTGTGCTTGCCAACTACGCTCCAGCATAATCGGCAAACGATACACCAGCACATTAAGAAAACTACCTACCAGCAGGCCGAGCACCAAACAAACGGCCATCCATGCAACTGGGCTAGCCTGAAAAAAGTTAACCAGCTCCATTAAACCACAGCACCCAGTTGGAAGATTGGCAGGTACATAGCAATAATCAAACCACCCACCAAGACACCCAGCACAGCCATAATCATAGGTTCCATCAAGGCGGTCAGACCATCCACAGCGTTATCTACCTCGGCCTCATAGTGAATAGCCACTTTATCTAGCATCTCATCCAGAGCACCAGATTCCTCACCAATAGCAGTCATTTGCAAAGCCATAGACGGGAAAACCTCAGTAGAACGCATGGCTATATTAAGTTGAGTACCACCGGTCACCTCTGACTTAACCAGCATCACGGCGTTCTTAAATACCACGTTACCTGTGGCCCCAGCAACTGAGTCCAGCGCATCAACCAAAGGTACACCGGCTGAGAACGTGGTGGCTAAGGTACGACCAAAACGCGCCACGGCAGCCTTATAAATGATATCGCCCACCACCGGGGTTTTAAGTAAGGCGCGATCCACGGAGTTACGCAGTTTTTCTGATTTCACCAAGGCATGCCGGAACAAAAAAGCTGCACCTATTATCACCGCCAACACTATAAGGCCATGCTCTTGTAGCGCCTCAGATATTCCTATCACCATCAGCGTAAAGGCAGGTAACTCAGCACCAAATCCATCAAAAACCTCTTGGAATTGGGGCACTACTTTGATCAACAAAATGGCTGAAACTATCACAGCCACCAAAACCACCGCAATCGGATAGTTCATCGCTTTTTTGATCTTAGCTTTCAACGCTTCGGTTTTTTCTTTATAGGTAGCAACACGATCAAGCAGCGTTTCCAAAGCACCCGATTGCTCTCCTGAATCCACTAGGTTGCAATACAGATCATCAAAATACTGTGGATGCTTACGTAACGCAGATGCCAGACTATTACCCGAGCTCACATCAGCTTTAATAGACTGCACTAACTTGGTCATATTTGCGTTATCAAGTCCTTCAATAATAATATCGAAGGATTGTAACAGCGGCACACCGGACTTCATCATCGTCGCTAACTGCCGAGTGAAGATGGCTATATCCATCGGCTTAATACGCTTACCGCCGCTAAACAGCTGGATACCTTGCTTGCGTACCTTAATGGGATTGATACCTTGTTTGCGCAGCTGTGCTTTTACCAGCGAAGCATCTTGCTCGGCCATCTGCCCAGAAATCTTTGTTCCCTGTCGTGTGGTGCCCTCCCACACAAAAATAGTTGTCTTGGGTGCTTTTGCCATGATTTAGTCCTTAGTCACACGGTTTACTTCTTCTAAGCTGGTTACACCTTGAATTACTTTACTTAGCCCAGAAGCCCGCAAATCATTAAAACCATCTTTACGCATTTGCGCATCAATCTCGATGGCGTTACCTTCTTCCATGATAATACTTTGTAGCTTTTGCGAGACTTTAACTACTTCATAGATTCCAACTCTGCCCTTATAACCGTTGTTACAGTTTTCACAACCTGCTGGACCGTACACTTTAAAAGTACCCACTTGTTCTGGGGTAAAACCCTCTTTAAGCAATACGTCATTGGGTACGGCAATTTCTTTTTTGCACTTACACAAGCGCCGCGCTAAACGCTGGGCAATAATCAGGTTTACCGAGGTAGCTAAGTTAAAGGCTGCCACACCCATGTTACGCATACGCGTCAAGGTTTCTGCGGCGCTGTTGGTGTGCAGCGTAGACATGACCATGTGTCCAGTCTGTGCAGCTTTAATCGCAATTTCTGCTGTTTCCAAGTCTCGAATCTCACCCACCATGATGATATCTGGATCTTGACGTAGGAAAGCACGTAACGCCTGAGTAAAGTCCATACCCTGCTTTGGGTTCACGTTAACTTGGTTAATGCCCTCAAGGTTAATTTCAACTGGGTCTTCTGCGGTAGAAATGTTAACTGTTTCGGTATTAAGAATATTCAAACCTGTATACAGCGAAACAGTTTTACCCGAGCCCGTTGGTCCTGTGACCAAAATCATCCCTTGCGGCTGCGATAGCGCATCAAGGAAAAGCTGTTTCTGGTCTTCATCATAGCCTAAGGCATCAATACCCATTTTTGCGCTACTGGCATCCAAAATCCGCATAACAATTTTCTCCCCCCAAAGCGTAGGCAGGGTGTTAACACGGAAATCAATGGATTTATTGGCAGATACTTTCAGCTTTATGCGGCCATCTTGCGGCCTGCGACGCTCAGAAATATCCAATCCTGCCATCACTTTTAAACGTGCTGAAATTCGATCGCGCAATTGAATAGGTGGGCGCGTTACCTCATGTAAAACCCCGTCCGTGCGAAAACGCACGCGATACACTTTTTCGTAGGGCTCAAAGTGCAAGTCTGATGAACCGCCCTTAATCGCATCAAGCAGCATTTTATTAACAAAACGCACAACAGGCGCTTCATCTGCCGCATCGACAACGCTACTGCTTTCCTCGTCACCACTGGACACTTCTAGCCCGTCAAGCTCAACATCATCCAATCCAGCTAAGCTTGCACTGGGCGAGTCATACAAGCGGTCAATCGTTTGACCTAGCTTGTCATCTTCAACCAACAAAGCTTCCACTGTCATGCCAGTACTAAACTGCACATCTGTTACTGCTTGCTGGTTACCCGGATCAGATACAGCTACAAATAGCTTATTGCCTCTTTTAAACAGAGGTAATACTCGGTGCTGTCGTACCAGACGTTCTGCAACCAATTCCTTAGGAAATACCTCTGGATTCATTGCATTTAGATCTAAATAGGCTACACCAAACTGATCAGCGGCTAGCTCCATTAACGCACGTGCTTCTGCAAGTTTGTTTTGCACCAGCCAAGTAACCAATGGCGTTTTATTCTGCCGCGCCTGCGCTACTGCATCCTGCGTTTTTTTCTCATCCAGCATTTCAGCTTGCACAATCGAGCGTGCGAAGCCGACTAAATTAACGGTTGTACTCATGCAATTGCACTCAAAATCCTAAAGGCAAATATTCGCGTAGTTATAGCCCACAATCCCACCAGCTGCCAAACTTTGCGCACAGTTCTGGCTAAATCATTGCCACGAATCAATTAAATTTCTGTTAGTGTTATTTTTTACGTCGAGCCCTAAAAAACTCTCTTAGCAAACGAGCCGACTCTTCAGCCAACAGCCCACTTTGCACCTGCACTTGATGGTTTAAATAGCTATGCTCTAAAAACCGCATCTGACTCACTACCGCTCCGGCGCGCGGCTCAGCTGCCGCATAAACCAAGCGGGCTATCCGTGCATGCACCAATAAGCCTGCACACATGCTGCATGGTTCCAAAGTAACATAAAGCGTTGTACCGGATAGACGATAGTTTTTTATATTGGCTGCTGCCTGACGAATAGCTTGCATTTCTGCATGCGCGCTCGGGTCGTGCGCAACAATTGGCTGGTTAAAACCACGACCAATAATCTCCCCCTGACAAACCAATACCGCACCTACCGGAACCTCACCCATGGCCGCACCTTGCTCGGCAAGCTGCAATGCTTGGCGCATAAAAAACTCATCTTGGCTACGCTGGGTAATAAGCTCTGGCTGCATCATAGTTTTTTATCAACCACTGAGATATTAGGGTTTTGCCAGTCACCTGTTACTTGGTAACGCACTGCTGCCATGCGATCAAGCCGATCGCCAACTAAACGCTCCATAATAAATAAAGCCCCACCAACTGCAGGCGCACCCACTAATACTGCCGCCAAAGGCAAGTTACTGGTGATCGGCATGGCCACTAACAGGCTAGCATCCACTTGTCCCTTGTTCATATCTAGCTGCCCTTCAAAATCAAGCTCGCTAGAAACACCCTTCAATACAAAAGGCTCTGTTGTTTTATAAATGCCATCTTGAATAGCCAAGCTACCTTTAAAACTATCATAGGCTAAACCTTTACCCAGCAAATCAGAAAAATCCAACTTAAGCCGACGGCCCACTGTGTCAAAATTTAACAAACCAAATACGCGCAACGCTTTACTACCGGTATCCTGAGTATTGAGTTGACCCTTACGAAAGCTCAAATACATATTTCCTGCCAAATTGGTTAAAGATGCCTCTAACGGACTGGCCGGCCACTGAATATCCAGCTCAACCTTAAAACTCTCACTGGTCATTGAAGGTGAGTAGTCCCAGGCTTGCATCACTTGTGCAACATTTGCACCTGTTAGCTGCCCGATAAAGTGGGTGCTGGTTTGTTTTTTATCCTGCTGCCAGTTCAACTCCCCAGTGATATCCAGACCTTTTAGCCCCAGGTTAAGATCTTTAAAGCGTACTCCATGCTCTCTAGGTTCTGCGCTTAAATCCCAGCGTCCCAACAGCTGCCCATCACTATAAAGCTTAGCAATACTAATATGCATTGCCGGTATAGCAGCTGGTTCGTGCCCTAACTGCTGGCCAAAAGAGCCCAGCGTTTGCTCAGCAAAGGCAGGCAAGTGCAGAGTGTCAATGTTGACTTGCAAAGGCTGTTGCGGCGAAATTTGCTGCAGCTTACCTGTGAGCTGCTGGCTGGTTATCTCCGCCTGCCAAGCTTGAGCTGTTTCACCAGCGGTATACTTTATTTTCGCCTGCTCAATAGGAATAGCAAGACCCGTTACAGTCTGGGCATTAATCTGGATTTTTCTCAGCAAATCTAAATTCTGCTGCGTGTCGGATGCTTTGTCTGTATAGCGCTGCGCTAATGCTAGCCACTCCAAAATAGCAAGTTCTTGCAGCTGCCCCCTAACGACAAGCCCTGCCGCAACGGGTAAGCGCGCGGCTTGATTACCCATGTTCAGCTCAGCACGTAGCTGCTTCGATTCAGAGTCTTGTGCAGCAAAGAAATTAAAACGCTGTCCATGGCGTAACCAGTAATGCCGCTCGCGCCCCGCTAAAGTCATGTGCCATGTCGTAGGGATTTTCTGTTCGGCCTTCTTCGTTAATGGCTCTGGTAATGTGAGGCTTAAGCCCTGTAAATCACTTTCAACCACCAACTGACTATCTTGATCATCTAACGTTATAAAAACCTGGTAATCAAAAGCACCCTGCCAAGGTAATTCTTGTTGTTGCCCAAGCCAGTTCTGTAACGGCTGCACCGGCATATTTCCTTGCGCCTGCACCTGTGTTATTCGACTTGAGCCCATCTGTTTTGCAGCGATACTGGCACTAAATGGCTGCTGCAAAAATCGCCCATTGAGCTGCTTAGCTGTCACACCTTGTTCGCTATCGAACTGAACTTCGCCATTAAGCTGTTCGAGTCGCACATCCAAACTAGGCATCTGTAAACTGGCATTTTGCAGCTGCATGCTCACCTGCGCTTGGGCACTTTGCTTAGCAAAGGGTAGCTTTAATGTAAAACGTGCCGGCACTGAGCCGCTGCCGCGCCAATCCTTTAACGCCTCAGCCTGTTCTGCTATAGGTGTGCGCTGAACCAGATACAAACCATCGGCCACATTACTGTGCAGCTCAGCATCCAGCTCAAGCATAGTGGTCGAACCAGCTGGTGCATAAATAACTTCAGCATGGGCTTGGTTAATATCGCTGTCTAACACCTTGCCTTTGTCCAACTCAACCTGTACGCCCCAATCATGGATAAACACCTGCGCACGACCCTCAGTAAGCGCTGGCCAGTTACGTTGATAATCAAGCTCGGCCTGCTCCACATCAAAAAATAAAGTAATGGAGTGCGCGTGCTTAGGTGCACCACGACTGATAGAGCCTTGATACTGAAAATAACCTTGGTTAACTTTTCCTTGCCGTATCGCCTGTACTAGCCATTGCTGTAATTCAGGCTGTTGCTGCTGCAGTATTCTAGGCAAGTAACGCTCGGTATAGCGTGCATCTCCGTCACGCATACCCACACGCAAGTCCATGTAATCTTCTGCCGCTGGATCGTTTAATAAACGAATAACAAAATCACCAGCGATATCGCCTTCATCACCCTCTACTTGTAAGTAAGGACTCTTCAGCCAGAAACCCTGCTCATCAAAAGCCCAGGTTAGCCGCGCATTAGCTCGATGATACGGCCAAGGCTGAGCAAAAAACTCAGCCAAGTTAAGACTAAAACCATCACTGTCCAGATGCAGCTCGCCTTGCTGCAAGTCGCCATAGATTCGTCCCGACACCCCAGTTGCACCGGGCACACTCTGCCAAGGAGAAAATTCAATTTGCGCCAGATTGGTATCGAACTTTAATCGCTGCGCCCATGCGGCTTCTGCCTGCCAACGCACATAGGTATTCTGTAATTGACCTTTAAATGCCAAAGTACCTAGCACATCCTGCGCCACTGGAGAATCAAGCTGCGTCAGTAAAAAATCCACTATTGGTTGCACATCCAATTGCTGCGCCCGCACTTCAATAATACCCAAAGGGCTGTCTGGCACCAGCTGTTGGCTAATTTGTAATGGCCAATCAAATAGCGGACCGTCCTGCGTAAAACCAACAGGCAGCTGTTCAAACCACAGCGTTCGCTGCTGTGCATCACCCGATAAATACCCTGCCACCGCACCCAGCTTAAGAAAAACTTCTTGCTCTGGATAATTAGCCGCAAACTGCGCCTGCTGCAACTCAATAGCTACTTGCGTTAACACTCCCTGTTCAATTTGCAGCCAAAATTGGCCAGCCAGCTTGAAGCTTGACACTGCTGCAGGCAACCAACTGTTAGGCACCCACTGCATCCAATCACTAGCGGGTGTTTTTAAATACACATCGGCATTCGCGATACGCCAATCAGAGACCAACCCTACGCTCTGTACACTAAGCTCTAACGCTTGCTTATCGGGCAATGTTAGTCGTGCTTGGAGACGCTGCTGGCCGGCTTGGCTTTGTAAGGTAATGCTTGCGTCGGCGAGGAAAAAAGGCGCTGACTCATACGGCTGCACCTGCAGTTGGGCATCAATGATGCTGAACCTACTGATTCTTTGAAACTGTTGAAAAATCTTATCAATGGCTATATCTGACTCAGACTGCTCCTGCTGAGCCAATGCAATACCCAGTAGCAACCAGTTACCTTGCTCGTCTTGTTCTAATTTGAGTTGCAAACCTTCTATATTTATTGCTGCCAGCTGCCACTGCCGCGTCAATAAACTTTTAACAATGTCAGGTTGAAAATAAAGCTGCTGTACATCCAGCGATTGAACTCCTAGTCCTATGGATACATCGCTAGCGCGTACCACCGGCGAAAAGCCTAGCCACCCACCCTCAATACTGCCCAGACGCACGGGCTGCTGTAGCTGCTGGCTGAGAAACTGTTCAACATCCGCTTTATGCTCGGTTAACAAGGGAGATAAAAAACGGCCAAAACTCACATACACCGCTGTAAGCAATAGCAAAATAACGATTAACCAGTAGCTCAGCTTAAAATTAAGCTTCAGCGTTTTCTGCAACACATTCACGGTGTACCCTCAAAGCAAAACCACATCGTATTGCTCCTGCGAATACATGGTTTCAACCTGAAATTTAATCGGTCGCTCAATAAACACTTCAAGGTCTGCCAAGTTACCGGCTTCTTCATCTAACAGCCTATCCACTACACTCTGGCTAGCTAACACCATATAGCCTTCCGCTTGATAAGTGCGGGCCTCACGTAAGATTTCACGAAAAATTTCATAACAGACTGTTTCCGCAGTACGTAGCTCGCCACGTCCGCTACAAGTAGGGCAAGGTGCGCAAAGTATTTGCGATAAACTTTCACGCGTGCGCTTACGCGTCATTTGCACCAAGCCTAACTCTGAAATACCCACAATATGGGTTTTGGCATGATCGCGCTCCAGTTGACGCTCTAGCGTGCGCAACACCTGTCGGCGGTGCTCTTCATCATCCATATCAATGAAGTCAATAATGATAATGCCGCCTAAGTTGCGCAACCTTAGCTGTCTTGCAATCGCTATAGCGGCCTCTAAGTTGGTTTTAAAAATAGTTTCTTCTAACGTTCGATGCCCGACAAACGCTCCGGTATTCACATCAATAGTGGTCATCGACTCGGTAGGCTCTATAACAAGATAACCACCTGATTTCAGTGGTACTTTTGGTTGCAAAGCGTGCTGTATTTCATCCTCAATATTATACAGATCAAAAATCGGCCGCTCACCCGGATAGTGCTCAATGCGCTCGCTCAACTCTGGCATAAGCTCGCTAACAAAGCGCAATGCTTTTTGCATGGTCTCCCGCGAGTCAATACGAACCTTTTCGGTTCCTTCACAGACAAAATCTCGCAAAGCACGCATCGGTAAAGCGAGATCTTCATAAATTAAACAACAGGATGAACATTTATTAATATGCTCTACCACCTGATCCCACAAACGGTGCAAGTAACGAATATCCGCCAGCATTTCCTCGTCACCCACTGACTCAGCGGCTGTACGCACAATAAAACCACCCTGATGCTTGTGCTGCTCATTTTCAATGCACTGGCAGACAAGATTTTTTAATCGCTCGCGCTCGTCTTCATCTTCAATTTTTAAAGAAACACCAACATGATCGCTAGCTGGCATATATACCAAGTAGCGCGACGGCAAAGACAGGTAAGTGGTTAAGCGCGCACCCTTACTGCCTATTGGGTCCTTAGTCACCTGTACGACAATAAGCTGCCCTTCTTGCAAGGCAACACTGGCAGTCTCTACGGCCTCCTCAGAGGCCACGCGCACCTCATCAAAGGGCAAAAAAGCAGCACGCTCCAAACCGATCTCAACAAAAGCAGCCTGCATGCCCGGCAATACACGCACCACTTTGCCCTTGTAGATATTGCCGACAATGCCTCGACGCTGAGTGCGCTCAATATGCACCTCTTGCAATACGCCGTTCTCGAGCATAGCCACACGAGATTCCATGGGGGTGATGTTGATTAAAATTTCTTCACTCATACTACTTCTCTTTGCCGAGCCTGTTTTGCGGAACTTATAAACAAAAAAGCCGATATTCTGGGAATATCGGCATTTTACAGCAGTTTCAACTCAAGGGAGTTTTAGAACACAAAATTAAGGTGGCGATTGTCCTCAAGCGTAAGCGTACGCTTTTGTGTCAGCCCTTGGTACTTAACCTCTACGTTATACAAACCCGGATCCAATATTAGCGACAGAGGTGTGGAACCATAGGGTTTGTCGTTGATATAAACTTGATCACCATACTTATTGCTGCGCACAATCAAAGATACCGACTGTGTTTCACATAAATCAGCCGGTGCTTTTAATAATGCACAGGCCATCATTTTGCGCGAAACAACACTGGCTCGTACCTCTACCTCTGCAGTAACCGAACCATCTAGATTCATGCTTGCCTCAGTAAAGTTACGGTTAACCTCCGTGGTATACCAATCAGAGCTTAATCTAACCTGATCTATTTTATCGACCAGCTCTTCTGCTAAAGCCGCCTGGTAATGATCCTGTACCCAGCTTTGAATTCTTGAATCAAGCGGATAGTCATTTAGACAAGCAGCTAGACTTTTACTGGGAGAGCATTTAAAAGTAACAGCTTCACTAAAGCGCAATTCACGATCCAAGAACCGCGTAATCTCTTGTACGCGCTGGATGTCCTGTTCGCGCTGCTGTGCTGCATAATTAGTCTGCATTCTATCTAGGTCACGCTTTGCCTGAACCAAGAGCAACTGGTGCGCTGCCAGCTTTTCTTCTATCTGACTAACGCGCTTAGCCACTTCTTTCTCGTCTTTAGATAGAGATTCGTGCTGACTTAACAACTCATCCAAACGCTCACGTGGCGAGTTATTCATCAAAACCTCGTCCATTTCTAAACGAATTGTTTTCTTGCTGTCATCAATACGAATTTTCATAGAGTCGTATTTGTTGCGCTCAATGCGCCATGTATTGTCTAGCTGTAGCTTTTCTTCGTTTAGCGACGCCACTCGACTAACCAAATCCTCAATATCTGCTTGGCTAATCAGACCCAATCTAGTTGTAGAAGTGTAGTTTCTAGTGGCCGAGCTCGTGCTTGCCGTTGAGGGTGCGCTGCTAGTTCTGGCAAGCTCTTGTAAAACAGCCCTATCAACAGTTCCCTTAGCAAAGGCATATTCAAAAACAAACAAGCTAATAATAAAAAGAAAACCAGCTACAACATAGGCCATTGGGCTTTTTAAGATGCCCGGCAAGTTTTTCTTGCGCATACGGCCATCTGTATTTTCCCAGCAATTTGTTTGAATCCCCATATTCGAACTCGCCTATTCAAGTATTGATGTGTGAGTTTGTCGTGCTTGCAAGCGCAAGTATCCAGTATGTAGTTGTGTTTATTATAAAGTCCAGAAAGAATACTTTCTTCGTTCCATTCACCTAGCATTCGTCATGCTTGGTGTTTTCAGAGTTCCATTGGCGCCTAATATAAGCTGTTTGGCTGTTTGGCAGCAATAAAAACTACAGCTTCAATAAAACCAGACACTTTTTTTGTTCTGTAAACCTAAACTGGCGGTTAATTTGACTACAAATACTTCCAGAAAGCCATCACATAAGCAAGCCGTCGGCAAGACTATCACAGCTGCACCAGTTTACGTAAAAGACGCATTATCATGTATACCCAAGGCCAAAGCAAACCGCTAACTAGCGCTGGTAAAATATACTGTGATACTAAAGTATGATTACCTGCCAACGCATTAAGCCACAATAGGAAAATTTGACCAATGCTATAGATCAGCATTAAGAAAATTGCCTGTTGCCATTGCGGAAACATCTTTAAACGTTGCTGAAAGCTTAAAACAGCATAAACAACAAAGGCTAAAAACAGCGCATGAAAACCGAAATACGTGCCGTAGAGCACATCTTGCGCCAAGCCAAAAACCCAAGCCAAGCTAATTTTAAAATTATAGGGCAGCTCAAACACCCAATAGGAAAGCATCAAAGCTAACCATAGCGGTCTAGCCGTTTGCATAAAGTCTGGCAAAGGGGCGACGGATAGCACTAAAGCAGCTACCAGACTTAGCCCGACAAATACGACAAAAGTTATTCGCGTTGCACTCATTGCTCAGCCCCGCTTACTTCTGTTTGCTCTTGTTTAGTTTTTTTTGTCGGGGCTTCCAACTTCTGCATATCTTTTGTTGTTTTATTTTGTTCAGAATCGTTCAATTGCTCTGCATGCGCCTCTGACTGAGGATTATGCCCCTCACCAAAGACTAAAAGAAAATAGCGACTGCGGTTCAATGCCGCCATCGGCACTGCCTGCACGGTAGCAAAAGGCTGTCCAGTACCACGCACAACATTGGTAACCACTGCAACTGGATAACCGGCGGGAAACCTCTGTCCCATACCTGAGGTTATCAACAAGTCACCTTCTTTAATATCTGCAACATCAGTGATGTAGCGTAATTCAATAATGTCCGGATTGCCTGTGCCACTGGCTATGGCACGTAAGCCATTGCGCGTTACCTGTACCGGCAAACTATGCGTGGCATCGGTCATCAATAAAACACGGGCCGAAAAAGGCATAACCTCAACCACCTGACCCACCACTCCGCGGGCGTCCAGAACAGGCTGACCAAGATAAACTCCGTGCTGGCTGCCTTTATCAATCACCATTTTATGGATTTGTGGGTTGGGATCTACGCCTAGCAATTCTGCTGCTAATACCTGCTCTTCAAACAAAGCTGATGAATTAAGCAATTCTCGCAAGCGCAGATTCTGCTCTGTTAACAAGGCTAGCTTTTGTAGGCGACGCTTGATCAATAGCGTTTCAGCACGCAGTTTCTCATTCTCCGTAAGAATTTCTGTGCGACTGGTAAACACTTGGTTCAAGTTATCGAATGCACGCACTGGCAGTTCAGCAACCCAGTACAGAGGCGTCAAAACCAATCCGGCAGTGCTGCGTACTGGCTTAAGAGTTGAAAAGTTTGCATCAATAACCATCAATAAGACAGACAAAATCGCCACCACTAAGAATCGAGTGCTCAGCGAAGTGCCCTTTGAAAAGATCGGTTTGATGTTAAATTCCTTTAGCTACTTATCCGGTGTTAACATTAATTCTCTAACAACTGGATTGCCTTAGCCTTTACTCGACTGACAGCAAATCCATAGAATGCTGTTCCATCATGGCTAAAGCACGACCGCCACCGACTGCCACACAAGTTTTTGGATCTTCAGCAACAATGACCGGAAGTCCTGTCTCTTGCGCTAACAACTCATCCATGCCACGCAGTAACGAACCACCGCCGGTTAATACTAGGCCGCGCTCAGCGATATCGGAAGCCAACTCAGGTGGCGACTGCTCTAGCGCGCTTTTTACCGCCTGCACAATTTGACTCAGTGACTCTTGTAATGCTTCTAGCACCTCATTGGAGTTCAGTGTAAAGCTGCGTGGCACACCTTCCGCTAAGTTGCGGCCGCGCACATCAAACTCTAATAACTCACCTGAAGGAAACGCTGTACCAATTCTTTGCTTGATCTCTTCTGCGGTTGACTCACCAATCAGGCTGCCGTAATTGCGGCGCACGTAGGTAATAATCGCTTCATCAAAACGATCGCCACCTACACGTACCGACTCAGAATAAACCACGCCATTGAGCGAAATCAGGGCGATTTCTGTAGTACCGCCACCAATATCCACAACCATAGAACCACGTGCTTCTTCTACCGGCAGTCCAGCACCAATAGCAGCGGCCATAGGCTCTTCAATTAAATAAACTTCGCGTGCGCCTGCACCCAGTGCTGATTCACGAATAGCACGACGCTCAACTTGGGTGGACTTACAAGGCACACAAATCAACACCCGCGGACTCGGTGTAATAAAACTATTCTCATGTACTTTATTAATAAAGTACTGCAGCATTTTTTCACACACACTGAAGTCTGCAATCACCCCATCTTTCATAGGGCGTATTGCTTGAATGTTACCGGGCGTACGTCCCAGCATGCGCTTGGCTTCCGTACCCACAGCCACCACGCTTTTTTGATTACCCCGAGTGCGAATAGCTACAACCGAGGGCTCATCCAAAACCACTCCTCTGTCGCGCACACAGATCAACGTATTAGCTGTACCAAGATCAATAGATAAATCACTAGAAAACATGCCGCGTATTTTTTTTAACATGGAAAAACAGCCCTAATATATGTGCGTGAAAAGTGCAAAAAAAAAATTAATGTGAAACTGTAACAATCAGCGCCCTTTTGAGCAAGATGAAGTTTATGGTAAATTGCTCTATTTGCTAACCGGCACAGCAGATTTCCCTAAGCTTCGTTTAACACGTAGGCTAACAATTAACCACGATTGTACCGATTAACTGCGTATAATTTGCTACAAAAGATCTTTGCATAGACAACGGCTTTACCAATTCATTCATATTTATTAAGGAACCTCTATGATGCTGACCCATCAAGACGTCGAAAAACTAGCCAAACTTACCCAGCTAGCTTTAAGCGACACAGCCTTAGCCGAGCACCTACAGGCCTTAAACCAGACAACCTCCCTGTTAAGTCCTATTAAGAATATCGCGACCACCACTATCGAGCCGCTCATTAGTCCACTAGAAATTAACCAACGCCTGCGTGCCGATGTGGTGAGCGAAACCAATCAGCGCGATCGCTACCAGAGCCTCGCTCCCGCCGTGGAAAACGGTCTCTACCTCGTACCTAAAGTACTGGATTAAAGGACGCCTCTACCATGCAACACAAAACTATGGCTCAGCTTGCGCAAGCACTGACCAACAAAGAATTTTCCGCTCGTGAACTGACCGAGTATTACTTACAGCGTATCAAGCAACACGACCCAGCGCTCAACTGTTTTGTTACCGTCACTGCTGAACAGGCGTTGCAACAAGCCGAACAGGCCGATGCACGTCGTGCTGCCGGGGAAAGCACGCCCTTACTGGGCATCCCTTTAGCCCACCAAGACCTGTTTTGTACGCAAGAGGTGCGCACCAGCTGTGGCTCAAAAATGCTGGATAATTTTGTCGCGCCTTACAATGCCCAGCTGATTGAGCAACTCAATCAAGCCGGTGCTGTGTCCTTGGGTAAACTGAACATGGACGAGTTCAGCATGGGCTGCAGCGGGCAGACCAGTTTTTATGGTGCCTGCAACAACCCTTGGGATAACAGCCGTATCGTGGGCGGCGCCGCCAGTGGTAGCGCTGCAGCAGTAGCGGCTGGCTTAGCAGCTGCCAGTACAGCCATGGACAGCGGCGGTGACATTCGCCTGCCTGCTGCCTTTAACGGCTTAACCGGTTTAAAACCCACCTATGGCCGTGTCTCACGCTGGGGCATGACCGCCTATGCGTCAAGTTTTGATCAAGCCGGTTTTTTAACCCGCACCGCCGAAGACAGCGCTCTGCTGTTAAACGTCTGCGCCGGTTTTGATGAGCGCGACTCCACCAGCGCGCAAGAAGCTGTGCCGGATTACAGCAGCACCTTAAAGCAGCCGCTGACCGGTCTGCGCATCGGTATCGCGCGCGCCTTGTTTAACGGCGATTTGAACAGCCACATCGGTGAGGCCGTACTCGCCAGCGCCGAACAACTTCAGCAACTCGGCGCCACCTTGGTTGATATCGAACTGCCGCACGCAGAACACGCCGTCGCCATTGCCACCATCATTGGCACCGCTGAAGCCTCGACTAACATGTCGCGCTTTGATGGCGTGCGTTTTGGTTACCGTTGCGAGAATCCACGCGACTTGGCTGATTTGTACCAACGCAGCCGCAGTGAAGGCCTAGGCGAGCTGGTGCAGCGCCGCACCCTGCTGGGTGCTTACTACCTCTCAGCTGAGCAATATCAAGATTACTATGTCCAAGCCCAGCGTATTCGCCGCTTAGTCAAGCAAGATTACATGGAGGCCTTTAAGCAGGTGGACCTGATTTTAAGTCCCACCAGCGCTGATTTACCTCGTGCAGTCAACGCCACTGTGGATGCTAACGCTGATTTTTTAACCCAGCGCTATACCGTAGCGGCCAACTTAGCTGGCTTACCCGCCCTCTCCCTGCCGGTTGGTTTACTGGAGCAACTGCCCGTAGGTGCGCAACTCATTGCCCCTCATTTCCACGAGGCACGCCTGCTGAATGCAGCCCACCAATACCAGCAGGCAACTGACTGGCACACCCGCACACCGGCTGGATTCTAAGGAGACGCACCATGCAATGGGAAACCGTAATTGGGCTAGAAATTCACGCACAACTAGCCACTAAAACTAAGATTTTTTCCGGCAGCGCCACTGAATTTGGCGCTGAGCCAAACACCCAAGCCAGCGTCAGCGACTTAGCCATGCCCGGCACTTTACCGGTGTTAAATGCTGAGGCCGTACGCATGGCCTGCCTGTTTGGCTTGGCTGTCGATGCCGAAATAGCCGAACACAACCGCTTTGACCGCAAAAACTATTTCTACCCTGACCTGCCCAGCGGCTATCAAACCAGCCAGATGGATCACCCGATTGTCGGTTTGGGTCATCTGGACATCACCCTCGAAGACAGCAGCATTAAGCGCATCAACATTACCCGCGCGCACCTCGAAGAAGATGCGGGAAAAAGCCTGCACGAAGATTTTAGCGGCATGACCGGCATCGACCTCAACCGTGCTGGCACCACTTTGCTGGAAATTGTCTCCGAGCCAGAAATGTCCAACGCTAAAGAAGCTGTGGCTTACGCCCGCGCTATTCATAGCTTGGTGCGCTACTTAGGCATCTGTGATGGCAACATGGCCGAAGGTTCGTTCCGCTGTGACTGTAACGTCTCCATTCGCCCCAAAGGGCAAACCGAGTTAGGCACCCGCACAGAAATCAAAAACGTTAACTCCTTCCGCTATATCGAACGCGCGATCAATAGCGAAGTACAGCGCCAGATTGAGCTGATTGAAGACGGCGGCGCCGTGGTGCAGGAAACCCGTCTGTATGATCCGAGCAAAGACGAAACCCGCTCCATGCGTAGCAAAGAAGAAGCCACCGATTACCGCTACTTCCCTTGCCCTGACTTGCTACCGGTCGTGATTGAGCGCAGTTTTTTAGATGAATTGCGTGAACAATTGCCTGAACTGCCGACACAAAAGCGCGAACGTTTCGAGCAAGAGTTTGCCCTTTCCACCTATGACGCCAGCGTGCTGACTTCCAGCCGGGAAATGGCCGACTACTTTGAAGCCGCCCTGGCCATCAGTAAAGACGCCAAACTCACCGCTAACTGGGTGATGGGCGAGCTATCCAGCCTACTCAATAAAGACAACTTGGACATTCAGGACTCGCCCATCAGCGCTACGCAGCTGGGTCAGCTGTTGGTACGCATCACAGACAACACTATCAGCGGCAACATTGCCAAGACTGTGTTTGAAGCCATTGCCAATGGCGAAGGCGATGCGGACAGCATCATTGAACAGCGCGGTTTAAAGCAGGTTACCGACTCTGGTGCCATTGAAGCCATTCTCGATGAAATGCTGGCTGCCAATGCCACAGAAGTTGAGGAGTACCGTGCGGCAGACGAAAACCGCCGTAAGCGTATGTTTGGTTTCTTTATTGGCCAAGCGATGCGCGTCTCTAAAGGCAAAGCCAACCCACAGCAGGTCAACGAATTGCTGCGGCAAAAGCTTGAGGGCTAATTGAGCCTTACTGGTAAATTATGCTGTATTCCTGAAGCCCTGAGCGGCAGTAATAGCTTAGGGCTTCAGGCTTGCTTGGTTTTTCTGCAACAACTTTTTAGCTACGCCGCGTTTGTTAAGCTCTCGCAGTGCTTGGCTCAACTTGCTTTGCAAGGCCGAGTCATTGCAGGCTGAATTATTACTTAATGCAATATAAACAGATTCTGTAACACGAACCTGTGTCAGCGCCTCTAACTCATCCTGCGCCGCCAAAGCCTGTAAATCCAAGTCTAATTCATACCCATCAGCCAGTAAAAAATCCGCTTTACCACTAAGAACGGCTTGTACTGCCTCGCGTTGAGTAGCCACTTCAAGTCCCTGCTGCACGTCCATCTCACCTAGCCAGGGTGTTAGTAATCCTTGCTCAATCTGTGCTGGCCAGTAGACCGCTCTTAAGCCTCGTAAGGCTGGGGTTTGCTTCAGATCTGTTAACTCTGCATAACGAAACCAAAGTTGATAGCGCGCTTGCCAATAAGCCGGCTCGATGAGCAGCGCATCTGCATGCTCCAGCAAATCCAAGTGTGCAGACAGCCACATATCCACCTGCCCCGAAGCAAATGCCCGCAAACCTTCTTCATAGCTATCCACGGGTAACAGGTTTATTTTAATACCGGTTTGCTTGGCTAGCTCACGGCTTAACTGTGCATCTACACCAGTGCCCTGCTCGTTGCTATAGGGCGGCTGTGTGCCAAGTGCTACAGCGACAATATTCGTGCAGCTTTCGGGCACAGGAATATCGGCCTGCGCTGCGTTGGCAGCCAGCAGTCCTACTCCTAACAGCAGCGGTAAAAATGCGCGCGATTTAATCAAAGTCAGTCATCTTCAAGAAGAGTTAAAAAACCCGCCTATGAATAGCGGGTTTTTGTTGTGCCACGTATTTTAACAGCTTACAGCGCGGCGTCTAACTCAGGAATAACATCAAACAAGTCGGCGACCAAACCATAGTCAGCCACTTGGAAGATAGGCGCATCCGCGTCTTTGTTAATCGCAACAATGACTTTAGAGTCTTTCATGCCAGCTAAATGCTGGATAGCACCTGAGATACCTACCGCTATATACAGGTCAGGGGCAACAATCTTACCGGTTTGACCCACCTGTAAATCGTTGGGCACAAAGCCTGCGTCAACCGCCGCACGGGAAGCACCTACAGCACCGCCTAACTTATCAGCCAGGGCGTAAAGCATGTCAAAGTTTTCACCACTTTGCATACCGCGGCCACCCGAAATAACCACGCGTGCTGCGGTTAAGTCCGGACGGTCAGACTTGGCGATTTCCTCACCAACAAAGGCCGAAATACCTGCATCAGCACCCGCAGCAATATTTTCTATAGCTGCACTACCGCCCTCTGCAGCAGCGGCATCAAAGCCTGTGCCACGCACAGTAATCACTTTAATGTCAGCACTAGATTGCACAGTAGCAATCGCATTACCTGCATAGATTGGACGCTTGAAGGTATCTGGGCTTTCAACAGAAATAATCTCTGAAATCTGATCCGTATCCAGCAGCGCAGCCACACGTGGCAACAGGTTTTTACCCGTGGTGGTAGCTGGGGTTAAAACATGGCTGTACGCCTTGGCTTGCTCAGCGACAAGCAACGCTACGTTTTCCGGCAATTGATGCGCATAGGCAGCGTTATCTGCCACCAACACCTTGGTTACGCCCTCTACCTTTGCCGCTGCTTCACCTGCAGCAGCGCAGTTCTCACCGGCCACTAAAATATGAATATCACCACCAATGGCCTTAGCTGCAGTCACTGTGTTTAGAGTTGCAGCACCCAGCGCGCTATTGGAGTGTTCAGCAATTACTAAAATAGCCATTAGATCACCTTCGCTTCATTTTTTAACTTATCAACCAACTCAGCCACATCTTTAACCTTGATGCCGGCACTACGTTGAGCAGGAGCTTCTACCTTAAGCGTCTTGAGCGTTGAACTCACTGCAACACCTAGCGTCTCAGGCGTTACCGTATCCAGCGGCTTCTTCTTGGCTTTCATGATATCGGGCAATTTGGCATAACGCGGCTCATTCAAGCGCAAATCAGTGGTGACAATAGCAGGCAATTTAAGCGCTACTGTTTGAAAACCACCATCAATCTCGCGCGTAACATTAACCTTGTCGCCATCAACTTCAACCTTGGAGGCAAAGGTGCCTTGGGCAAAGCCGGTCAACGCTCCAAGCATCTGACCCGTTTGATTGTTATCGCTATCAATGGCTTGTTTACCCAGCAAAATCAACTGCGGCTGTTCTTGGTCGGCAACCGCTTTAAGAATTTTCGCCACCGCCAACGAGCCAAGCTCGGCATCAGTTTCGACTAGAATCGCACGATCAGCACCTAACGCCAGCGCCGTACGTAATTGTTCTTGCGCTGCTGTTGGACCTACACACACAGCAACAACTTCAGTGGCAATCCCTTTTTCTTTTAAACGAATGGCTTCTTCTACGCCAATTTCACAAAAAGGGTTCATGGACATTTTCACATTGGCCAGTTCAACGCCCGTATTGTCCGCTTTAACGCGAACCTTAACGTTATGGTCGACCACACGCTTGACAGCTACTAGAACCTTCATAGATTCCTCGTTATCTCCGGATGAATAAAACCCGCAAGGCAAGCCCAGCAGAGTAGTTAAAACCTCAATTAAAAAAACACTTTAAGAGGTTTGCAAAACAGTAAAACACAATAGGGTAGGTTATCTTGAACGCAACAAGCGATGCGGTCAACTAAACAGCCCAAGCACATTACTCTTAGTAGTGATTCTAAACAGGATCTCAACAAATTCAAACGATCGTTTGCATTTATTCTATCGACCATGGTAGATATACTCCCTAACAGTCCAACTAATCTGGCTCAACTGTCCGCCAACCTATAAAATAACAACATTACGTATATGAAGTAGGAGAACGCTTGTGGAACGCGAATTCATGGATTTCGATGTCGTCATTGTGGGTGCAGGCCCTGCTGGCTTATCTGCTGCCTGCCGTTTAAAACAAAAAGCTACTGAGGCTGGCAAAGAAATCAGCGTCTGCGTGGTAGAAAAAGGCTCTGAAGTCGGTGCACACAGCCTTTCTGGCGCCGTATTTGAACCGCGCGCGCTTAACGAGCTTTTTCCTGACTGGAAAGAAATGGGCGCCCCCCTAAACGTGCCGGTTAAGCGCGACGACATTTATCTGTTTAAAAGTGCTGAAAAAGCCCAAAAAATCCCTGGTTTGTTTGTGCCCAAAACCATGCACAACGAAGGCAACTACATTATCTCCCTCGGTAACCTATGCCGCTGGCTGGCTGAACAAGCCGAAAACCTTGGCGTAGAAGTATATCCCGGCTTTGCCGCGCAGGAAGTGCTTATCAATGATGCGGGCGCTGTGTATGGCATCCTCACCGGCGATATGGGCGTAGACCGTGACGGCAACCCCAAAGAAGGCATGTACACCCCCGGCATGGAGCTACGCGCCAAGTACACTCTGTTTGCTGAAGGCTGCCGTGGTCACTTGGGCAAACAACTTCTTGCACGCTATCAGCTGGAAAGTGATTGCGATCCCCAGCACTACGGTATTGGCATCAAAGAAATTTGGGATATTGATCCTGCCAAGCACGAAGAAGGACTGGTAGTTCACACTGCAGGCTGGCCACTGAATGACGAAAACCCGGGCGGCTCATTCCTGTATCACACGGAAAACAACCAGGTGGCCGTAGGTTTGATTGTTGACCTGTCCTACAGCAATCCCCACTTGTCACCTTTCGACGAATTCCAACGCTATAAACATCACCCGGTGATCAAGCAGTATCTTGAGGGCGGCACGCGTGTTTCCTACGGCGCACGGGCGCTAACTAAGGGTGGCTTTAACTCCATACCAAAAATGGTTTTCCCCGGTGGTGCGCTAATTGGCTGCGATCTCGGCACGCTTAACTTTGCCAAAATTAAGGGCAACCACACCGCCATGAAATCAGGCATGCTGGCAGCTGATGCCGCTGCAGAAGCTTTAGTAGGCGGCTCAGAAGGTGGTGATGAACTCACAGCCTACGTGCAAGGCTATAAAAATAGCTGGTTGTATGACGACCTGTACCGCAGTCGCAACTTTGGCGCAGCCATTCATAAATTTGGCGCGCTGATGGGTGGAGCATTTAACTTTATCGACCAAAATATCTTTGGCGGTAAAATCCCAATCACTTTGCGCGATCAAACCCCAGACTATGCGCGCTTAAAGAAAGCCAATGAAGCGGCAAAAATTGATTACCCCAAGCCCGACGGCAAACTCAGCTTCGACAAACTCAGTTCAGTATTTATTTCTAACACCGCGCACGAAGCGAATCAGCCCGTGCACTTAAAGCTGTCTGACCCAAGCATCCCAGTGGAGCAAAACCTGCCTCTGTATGACGAGCCCGCACAGCGCTACTGCCCAGCAGGCGTATACGAAATAGTCGATGCGGACGAAGGTGGCAAACGCCTACAAATCAACGCCGAAAACTGCGTACACTGCAAAACCTGTGACATCAAAGACCCCGCGCAAAACATCACCTGGGTTCCGCCCGAAGGTGGCGGCGGACCTAACTACCCCAACATGTAGATGACAAAAAGCCCTCGTTAAAGAGGGCTTTTTTATGTGCAAATCGCGCGTCTAGCTAAGCCTTCCCCTCGCTATTAATCACCCCATCGCGCCACAGCTTCCATTCGCCCGGTTGATACAACACCCAGGCTTCGTTGTCCGTTAATGGGTCAGTGGCTATTACAGTCACTACATCATTGGGGGTGGTTTCCGCATGGAAATCCACAGTCACATCTGCATCTTTTAACGTGGCAGGTCCAAAGGGTGCACGACGCGTGATATGCGTCATCTTTGTGGTGCAATAACTAAACAACCAATCACCATTGCTGAGCAAGCAGTTAAACACCCCCGCTTGGCGAAACTCATCACATGCTTCTACCAGCACTGTCAATAACTCATCCAATGAGGGTAACTGCGTGAAGTGACTACGCAAACGATTGAGCAGCTCACAAAAAGCCGCTTCGCTGTCTGTATCACCCACAGGCTGATAAAAACCTTGCGCCGGTGCAAAGTCTGCCAATTGGCCGTTATGGGCAAAACACCAGTTCTGCCCCCACAGCTCACGCACAAAAGGATGGGTATTGGCTAAGCTGACCGCCCCGACATTGGCTTGGCGAATATGGCCAATCACTGCCGTGCTTTTAATCGGATAACGCTGCACTAATTGGGCCACTTCAGAGTCGGCGCTTGCTTGCGGGTCTTGAAATAGACGCAGCCCACGCCCTTCATAGAAACCTATACCCCAGCCATCTCGATGCGGCCCAGTGCGGCCACCACGCTGCATTAAACCGGTAAAGCTAAACACTATATCCGTGGGCACATTGGCACTCATGCCTAGTAATTCACACATATTTCAACCTGTTGAGGCGGCAATCCATTAAATACGTCCAGAGCGTGTATTACCCTGCTCATGTTCCATGGCTAAAATCTCTTGCAGTGTCGGCTCTACTGGCACTTTTCGAGCACTAACAGGGGCAGAATTTTCTTTCTGCGCCCTTTTACTGTCTTTTTCTGTATTTTTAACAGACTCCGCCTTGTTAGGCCTGTTTCTTAGCAGCAACCAACGCAGTAAAACAAAGAACAAATACACCACAAAAGCAGCAGCGCCAATCAAGGTTAAATCTGCTAAAGCACGCCAAGCATCATTGTTTACTTTGAACAATATATCCATCGCAGCCATAGCAAAGGCGGGTACATAATTACTGCCACTGGGATCTGCCAAGGTTGGAGTAAATAATACGACCGCCGCAATCACCCACAGCGGCTCACGCAAGTAGCGCCACATCCAGCCCGTAAAAAATGTCCACACCCAAAAGCAGCCTAGCGCAGCCAGCAAATAAAGCCCCCACGCCACTTCATATTCATTGGTAAATATCGAACTGTCCAAACGAAACTCACTTTTAAAATAATGCTGACACGCATCAGCAACACAGCTAAGCAGCTTCTACTGCCACTCGCCGCACAATGTACATGGCTACAAGCATGCATGCACTTAAACAAAAAATCAGCAATTGCCAGCCGAAATGCTGCCAAATCCAGCCGCCAGTATAACCCACCACACTAGAGCCTAAATAGTAGGCACACAAATATAGTGCGGAAGCCTGTGCACGGGCGCTACCGGCTTTTTGCCCCACCAAGCCACTGGCTACAGCATGCGCCGCAAAAAAGCCTATAGTAAACAACGCCAACCCAATCACTATGGCCGGCAGCCATACCACCAAGCACAGCCAAGCCCCAATCAACATAGTCAATAACGAGCCCATCAGCACCTTAGCAGCACCAAAATGAGCCACCCAGCGTCCACTCCAATTCGAGCTCAGAATGCCAAACAAATAGACAACAAATAAAAACCCAATCAGGGTGCTGGACAGATGAAAAGGCGCCGCGGTCAGATAAAAACCTATGTAGTTAAACAGCGCCACAAAACTGCCCATTAATAAGAATGACAGTAAAAACAGCGCACGCAATTCTGGATTGCGCAAATGCCTTGTGAAATTAGCTAATAAACCTGAAAGCGACAGCGGTTGGGCAACAAAGTGGCGTGATTTTGGCAGCAACCAAATAAACAGCACACAGGCCAACAAACCCAGCGCGGCAATACCGCCCAGCGCCAAAGGCCAGCCACCCAGATCACTTAAACCGCCCGCCAAAAGACGACCCAGCAAACCACCCAAAGCAGTCCCGCCGATATACAGCCCCATGGCCACGGGCAAAGAGCGCGGGTCAAACTCTTCGCCCACGTAAGCCATTGCCAGCGCGGGCAAACCACTTAGCGCCAACCCCAATAAAGTACGCAGCAACAATAACCAGTGCCAATTGGTCGTCAACGCACTGGCCACACCCAAGCTACAGGCCAGTACCAACGCCACCACCATCATCGGTTTGCGCCCCCAGCTTTCGCTTAGAGCGCCTGCGATAAGTAAACCGCAAGCCAAACTGAAGGTAGTCACCGACAGCGCCAAACTGCTGCTGGCTGAAGATACCGCAAAATACTCAGCCAACTCTGGCAAAATTGGCTGTACAGAATACAGCAATGCAAAGGTGGCAAAACCAGCACAGAACAAGGCAAATGTAGCGCGTCGGTACTCAGCAGTACCACGAACTATAAAAGGAATATCTTGCTCAACACAGGCAGACATAGCTCACCAGAAGTAATCAACCACAAACAAGGACGCATTGTACTGAGCAAGTCGTTAGCTTGCATAGGATTAGACTACCCTCTATATATCTAGCAAGCTTGGTGTAAGACGCTTAAAAGATTTATGGCATTAATCCACTGGCATGGCCTACGCGACCGCTTTTGGCTGGAAATTCGTTATTTCCGCCTCGAAAACATTACTAAAGACGATTTTTTGCACGAAAACATTAACAATTCGAGGCTAAACATAAAAAAGATAATAAACCGCCTCGTTAAACGACTTGAGTGCCGGGTGCTGAGGTACTGATTAGCTACCTTTCAGTGCGGCAGACTTAACCGTACCGACTGATAACTTTGAGCTTTAAGGAGCTACCTGCGCATACACAGCGTAGGCTGGCTCTTCATAAGGATGTGCTTGCTTAAACGCTTGAATCACCGCCTCGAGCGCTGCTTCTTGCACCAGCATTTCTACGCGCCACTCCGGCAGCTGCTCCAGCTTGTTGGCTTGTCCAATAAAAGGCTGAGCGCCCGACATAGGTTCAAACTGGCCTTGCCCCAACACCTGCCAACAACAACGTTGATAATCACCCTGTACGCCTGCGCCAGCAGCAAACACCGCTTCTTTCACTTTTTCTAAGTGCGTTTCGGGGATATAAAAAACCAATGTATACATATCTAAGGAGATCTCGTTTAAGCTTCATGCCCGTATGTTATCGCGTCAGCAGGTTCAACATAGAGCGATTGCATATACACACGGCATTGCAGCTTTGTTAACATACTTTGCAATAAAATATTTAATCGGAGAATTTTCTGTGATCAAACCGCGTCTCGCACCACTGGTATTCGCCGTACTCATGTCTTTATACATGGTTAGCGGCATGACCTTTGTCATTACTTGGGTAAATACAGGCTTAAGTGCTGGATTCTTATTGCGCTGGGCAAAAGCATTTACAGTGGCATGGCCAATCGCATTCTTGCTAGTAATGGCTGGTGCGCCGCGGATTCGACACTTTGTTGAAGGCTTGGTGGATAAACCACCACAACCTTAATCCGTTTTAGCTGCTGCTCCCTAAACAGACCAGCAGCTAAACATCTGTTATAACCGACGTAAAATCACGCTACCAATGGAGTATCCTGCACCAAAGGAACTCAGCACACCCAAGGCACCGCTGGGCAAATCATCCTGATGCAAGTGGAAGGCAATAACCGAACCCGCCGAACTGGTATTAGCATAGCTATCCAAAATCACTGGGGCTTCATGAGCTTCAGCATCACGTCCCAGCAGCTTACGGGTGATTAGGTGATTCATACTTAGATTGGCTTGGTGCAGCCAAAAACGACGTACATCTTGGGCAGACAATTCATTGCTGGCTAGATGCTCGCCAATTAACTCAGCCACCATCGGGCAGACTTCGCGGAACACTTTGCGCCCTTCTTGCACGAATAGCTTATCTGTTGCGTCCACACACTCTTCGGCACAGCGGTTAAGAAAGCCGAAATTATTGCGGATGTTATTGGAGAAGCTTGTTTTAAGCTTACTGCTCACCACTTCCCATTGATAGGCCGAAATAGCCTGTTCAGCCTCTTCTAAGATAACGGCCGTACAGGCATCACCAAAAATAAAGTGGCTGTCACGATCGCGGAAATTCATATGACCGGTGCATATCTCTGGGTTAACCATCAATACCGCACGCGCTTGACCGGCTTGAATGGCATTGCTGGCTGCTTGAATACCGAAGGTCGCAGAAGAACAGGCCACATTCATATCATAAGCAAAACCATCGATGCCTAAGGCAGCTTGAACTTCAATCGCCACCGCAGGATAAGGGCGCTGCAAGTTGGAACAGGCGACAATCACCGCATCTATATCTGCTGCAGTACGCCCTGCTCGCTGCATGGCTTGTTTAGCAGCGGCTACCGCCATCTCGCACAGAATGCTCATCTCGTCATTGCTGCGCTCTGGGATACGCGGTCTCATGCGCTGCGGATCTAAAATACCGGCTTTATCAGTGACAAAACGGCTTTTAATTCCCGACGCTTTGACGATAAATTCTGAACTGGACTCAGGCTGCGCTTGCATGCTGCCATCGGCAATCGCTTGCGCATGCTCTTGGTTGTACTGGCGTGCCCAGCTGTTAAACGCCTCGACCAACTCGTCGTTGGAAATGCTTTGGCTTGGGGTAAACAGGCCTGTGCCACTGATAACTATTTTTTTCATGCTCTACCCTCTGCTACAGATTATGCGTGACCGCTGTGCGGCTATCGTTATTATTTACGCGAGCATGCATACCGGAGCATGGATGCCTACGCTTTGATTATTGCGCGTTGGTTACATCCACCAAGCGCAGCTCTTTAGGCATAGAAAACGTTACATTTTCGGCGCGACCGTCCAATTCTTGCGCCATGGTTGCGCCCCACTCCTGCAATTGTGCAATCACCCCTTGCACTAATACTTCAGGAGCTGAAGCGCCAGCAGTCATACCCACAATGGCATCATCAGCAAACCAATGACGCTGCATATCTTCAGCACCATCAATTAAATAAGCCGGTGTTCCCATACGCTCAGCCAGCTCACGCAAGCGATTAGAGTTAGAGCTGTTAGGGCTACCCACCACTAACACCACATCACAATCACTGGCTAATTGTTTCACTGCATCTTGGCGGTTTTGTGTGGCGTAGCAAATATCGTCTTTGCGTGGTCCGCTAATTGCAGGAAAACGTGCTCTTAGCGCATCAATCACGCGACTGGTATCGTCCATCGACAGGGTGGTTTGGGTTACAAAGGCGAGGGTTTCTGGGTTTTTAACTTCGAGTGCAGCCGCATCTTCTTCGTCTTCAACCAAATAAATCTGCCCACCTTGGCTGTTCTCGTACTGCCCCATGGTGCCCTCGACCTCTGGGTGACCCGCGTGACCAATCAGTACACATTCGCGCCCGTCACGACTGTATCGCAGTACTTCTAGATGCACCTTGGTCACCAGCGGACAGGTCGCATCAAAAACTTTTAACCCACGGCTCTGTGCTTCATTTTGCACGGCTTTGGATACGCCGTGCGCGCTAAAAATCACTATAGCGTCGTCAGGCACCTGATGCAGCTCTTCAACAAATACCGCGCCACGCTCACGCAGATCTTCAACCACAAACTTGTTATGCACCACCTCATGGCGTACATAAATCGGCGGTTGAAATACTTCCAGCGCACGATTGACTATCTCAATAGCACGATCTACCCCAGCGCAAAAACCACGGGGGTTGGCCAGTTTAATCTGCATAAAAACCTCGTTAGCCGTTAACCACTTCAATAATTTCCACCTCAAAGGTGATATCGCGTCCGGCTAGGGGATGATTAAAATCGACGGTGACCTCTTTGTCATCAAAGGCTTTAACTACGCCGGGCATTTCACCACCAGCGGCGTCACGAAAGATCACCATCACGCCATACTCGAGTTCTAACTCGGTAAAGTTTTTACGCGGCATAACCTGCACATTTTGCTCGTTGGGGCGACCAAAGCCGCGCTCAGGAGGAATGACTACGCTGCGTTTGTCGCCAGCCTTAAAGCCAAACAAGGCTTGCTCATAACCCGGTAACAGATTGCCGTCACCCACGGTAAAGGTGGCTGGTTCTTTATCGAAATTGCTATCAACCACATCGCCGTTTTCCAGCTTCAAAGCAAAATGCAAGGTCACTGTGCTCTGCTGGCCAATTCGTTGTTCACTCATGGTTTGCTTCCTTTGATTGGGCTTTTTTGGCGGGCGAGTTAATGAGCATGTCCAAAATCAACATGATCGCCCCCACAGTAATGGCACTGTCGGCCACATTAAACGCTGGAAAATACCACTGGGTTTTCCAGTGCACTAAAATAAAGTCCACCACATGGCCCAGCACCACGCGGTCATACAGGTTGCCCAAAGCGCCACCAAGCACAAGCGCTAAAGCAACCCCCAACCAACGTTCCTGGGGTTGTAAGCGCTTCAGCCAGACAAATAAAACACTACTCGCCACTACGGCAATCAGCGCAAAAAACCAACGCTGCCAGCCGGTTTCTTCGGCTAAAAAACTAAAGGCTGCGCCGCGGTTGTAGGCCAGCGTCCAGCTAAAAAGATCTGGGATGATGACAATTTGTTCATACAACGACAAATTATTTTCAAACCACTGCTTACTAGCCTGATCGAGCACGAGCACAAGCACCGTTAACCACAGCCACTTAAGCTGACCCAAACCAGCCATGCCCTTAGGCATAGTGGCGCACCTCACCCTGGCCTTCAATGTTCTCAACACAGCGACCACATAATTCAGGGTGCTGCGCATGACTGCCAACATCCGCTAAATGGTGCCAGCAACGACCACACTTGTTGTGGGCTGACTTGAGAATATGTACACGCAGTCCGGCCACATCGGTTGCTACCGCCGTATCAGGCGCGCTGGCCAAAGGTTGCACGTCGGCTGTTGAAGTAATCATCACAAAACGTAATTCATTACCCAAGCTTTTCAGCAATTGCGCCAATTGCTCATCCGCATACAGAGTCACTTCGGCTTGTAGGTTACCGCCCACAGCTTTGGCGTTACGCTGATTTTCCAGCTCTTTGTTGACGGCATCTTTAACCGCCATCACTTGCTCCCAGTAGTTTGCACCCAGTGCAGCATTTTCTGGTAAACGCGGTAAATCTTTGTACCAAGTATTTAGCATCACCGACTCATTGCGCTCACCGGGTAGGTTTTGCCAGATTTCTTCTGCGGTAAAGCTCAGCACCGGAGCAATCCAACGCACCAAGGCTTCAGCAATATGGTACAGCGCCGTTTGACAGGAACGTCGTGGCAGACTGTCTGCGCTAGTGGTGTATTGGCGATCTTTGATGATATCCAGATAAAAACCACCCAATTCCTGCACACAGAAGTTATGCACTTTCTGATACACATTATGGAAACGGTAGTCGTTGTAAGAGCTATCAATTTCATCCTGTAAGCGCGCCGCAGCATCCATCACCCAACGGTCAAGGGCCAGCATTTGCTCTGGTTCGACGCGGTCTTTGGCCGGGTCAAAACCGTTCAGGTTAGCCAGCAAGAAGCGGGCGGTATTGCGGATGCGGCGATAGGCGTCGGCACTGCGCTGCAAAATAGTTTGCGAGACCGACATTTCACTGGCGTAATCCGTCGAAGAGACCCACAAACGCAGAATGTCTGCGCCTAGGGTTCCGGTCACTTCTTGGGGTGCAATCACGTTGCCCATGGATTTGGACATCTTGCGACCTTTTTCATCCACAGTAAATCCATGGGTGAGCAAGCCACGGTAAGGCGCATGGCCGTCAATAGCACAGCCGGTTAACAGCGATGAGTGGAACCAGCCACGGTGTTGATCCGAACCTTCCAAATACAGATCCGCAAGCGGCCCTTCACTATGCCCAAGCGGGTGTGAACCACGCAGCACGTGCCAATGGGTTGTGCCGGAATCAAACCACACATCCAGCGTATCACTAATTTTTTCGTAATCTGTCGCTTCATCACCCAACAGCTCAACCGCATCCAGTTTAAACCACGCCTCGATGCCACTCTGTTCAATACGTTGCGCCACGGCTTCCATCAGCTCAACCGTGCGCGGATGCAGCTCGCCGGTTACTTTGTGCAAGAAGAACGGAATTGGCACGCCCCAGTTACGCTGACGGGAAATACACCAATCAGGGCGACCGGCAATCATATTATGCAGACGCGCTTGTCCCCAAGCTGGGGTGAACTGAGTTTGCTCAATCGCACTCAGTGCGCGCTCGCGCAGGCTATCGCCTTGCTCAACAACAGTATCCATACCGACAAACCATTGCGCAGTCGCACGGTAAATCAATGGGGTTTTATGACGCCAGCAGTGCATGTAGCTGTGCTGAATTGATTCATGTTTTAACAGTGCGCCAACCTCTTCAAGCTTAGCGACAATGTTAGCGTTGGCTTTCCAAATAAACTGACCACCAAAAAACTCAAGCTCTGGCTCAAACACGCCATTGCTTTGCACGGGCCGTAATATTTCATCTTGGTGCATGCCGTACTTCAGGCAGGTATAAAAGTCATCTTCACCGTAGGCAGGCGCCGAGTGCACCACACCTGTGCCTGAATCCAGCTCCACATAGTCGGCCAAATAAACCGGTGCCATGCGCTCATAAATAGGGTGTTTAAAGTTAATGTTTTCCAGCGCGGTTCCCGGTGCGCGGGCAATCACTTCACCGGTTAATTCGTAACGCTGCAGCGCGCTCTCAGCTAGGCTTTCTGCTACTAGCAATAAACGCTCGCCCACATCGACCAAGGCATACTCAGCTTCAGGGTGAATGTTCAGCGCTTGGTTACCCGGAATAGTCCATGGCGTGGTGGTCCAGATAACCATCTGCACGGGTTTGCTCAGCGCATCTACACCAAAGGCTTGCGCTAATTTTTCTGGCTCGGCACAGGTAAAGCCCACATCAATGGCATCAGACTGTTTGTCTTGATATTCAACTTCCGCCTCAGCCAGCGCCGAACCACAATCAAAGCACCAGTTGACGGGTTTCAGGCCTTGGAAAACAAACCCTGCCTCAACCATCTTCGCCAACGCCCGCACGGTGCCGGCCTCATTAGCAAAATCCATCGTTTTATAAGGATTATCCCACTCACCCAGCACACCCAGACGAATAAAGTCGGCTTTTTGCCCTTCGATTTGCTGCGTTGCATAATCGCGGCATAGCTCACGCACCTTGTCTGCAGGCAGGTTTTTACCGTGCTTCACTTCCACACGGTGCTCAATCGGCAAGCCATGGCAATCCCAACCGGGCACATAGGGCGCATCAAACCCAGATAGGGTTTTGCTACGCACAATAATGTCTTTAATGACCTTGTTAACCGCATGACCAATATGAATATCGCCGTTGGCATAGGGAGGGCCATCGTGCAAAATAAACCGCGGTCGCCCTTCGCCTGCCTGACGCATTTTTTGGTACAGGTTAATACTGTCCCAATACGCAAGCATCTGTGGTTCACGATTAGGCAAGCCTGCCTTCATCGGGAAAGCCGTTTGCGGTAGGTTTAACGTGCTTTTGTAATCGGTCATGTTCTTTCCAAGGTTTTATTTGAATAATATTTTAAAGACGGTGTTTCATCGCGTACTGCTGCCAAAAGAGTCGTGCGAGGCGAATATCTTCTGCTATGGCTGCTTGCAGCGCATCCAACGAGGTAAACTTTTCTTCATCACGCAATTTTTGATGAAAAACCACGGTCATGCGCTGTCCGTACAAGTCTTCAGCAAAGTCTAGCAGATGCACTTCTAAATACGCACGCCCACTCTGCTCTACTGTTGGTCTGGTGCCTATATTGGCCACCGCTGCCACACTGCGCCCATCGGCCAGATGCGCCTGCACCACAAACACGCCCTGCATCGGCGCTAGATAACGCTTAAGTTGCACGTTGGCAGTTGGCGCATGCAAAGTGCGACCCAGCTTTTGCCCATGCATCACACGACCACTAATACTAAAGGGCCGCCCCAACAAACGCTCTGCCAAGGGCAAATCAGCCTCGGCCAACGCTTGGCGTATCAACGTGCTGCTGATGCGTTGCTGGGTTTGCATCACCGTAGTCGTAGGCTCCACTGTAAAACCGCACTCAGCACCTGCAGTTTGTAAAAACGCGAAATCACCACTGCGATCACAACCAAAGCGAAAATCATCACCCACTTGCAAGTGCTTGATATTCAGTGCTTTTACTAAGACTTGGCGGACAAACTCTTGTGCGCTGAGCTGTTGGAATTTGCGGTTAAACGCCACGCAAAGCACCCAGTCCACCCCCAGTTGTTGAAACAACTCAAGCTTGTCCCGCAAACGCGTTAAGCGCACAGGTGCTTGTTCGGGTTTGAAGTATTCCAGTGGCTGTGGCTCAAAGATAATGACACAGCTAGGCAAGCTGAGTTGTTTTGCGCGCACGGCCAAACTCTGCAAAATCTGTTGGTGCCCTAAGTGCACCCCATCGAAATTGCCAATAGTCGCCACACAGCCTTGCGCGCTAGGGCGAACATTATGTAAACCGCGAACCAGTTGCATAACTGCCATCTTGCTAGAAAAACGTCCGATTATACCCGCTAGAGGTAAGCGCAACAATGAAATACGGATATTGAGCAGCCTTTGAAAATACGGCTGCACCTATCCGCATGTTGGTGAACAGTAGCTCGGCACAAACAGATCGTCTGCCGAGCCACGAGGATTAGTAAGTCAAGACCACTCTAAAAAACTCATGACGCTGTTAGGGCTAGGCATAGGTTGACACACCCCTTACTTCAAGCGACGTTCAATTCCTTTTTCCACTAAAATTTTAGCGGAAATCTCCTCAACCGAAAAATGGGTCGTATTAATAAAATTAATGTTTTCGCGCGCAAATAACCCTTCAACCTCGCGCACCTCAAACTCGCACTGCGCATAGCTGGCGTAACGGCTGTTGGGTTTGCGTTCGTGGCGAATAGCCGCCAAACGGTCCACATCAATGGTTAAACCAAATAGCTTCTCACGATGTTCTTTGAGTGATTTAGGCAGTTGCAACGACTCCATATCCTCTTCAGTCAGCGGATAGTTGGCCGCCCGAATCCCATACTGCATAGCCATATATAAGCACGTCGGCGTTTTTCCACAACGTGATACGCCCACCAATATAATGTCTGCGCTGTCGTAATGGCGCGTATGACCGCCATCATCGTTTTCTAGCGCATAATGCACCGCATCAATACGATCCATATAGTTACTGCTATGGGCGATGGAATGCGATTTACCCACGGAATAACTGGAGTGCGTGGCTAATTCCTCCTCTAATGGTGCTAAGTAACTGGCAAAAATATCCACGCGAAACGCATTGGCTTGCGCCAAAATATCGCGAATCTGTGCATCAATCACAGTATCAACCACTACCGGACGCGCCTGATCGGCTTCAGCAATTCGGCCAATTTCCTCAACAATCGCATGCGCCTTATCCGCTGTATCTATGTAGGGACGGGTGATAAAGCGAAACTCTATCCCATCAAATTGGGCCAACAAACTTTGCCCTAATGTTTCAGCGGTAATACCTGTGCCATCTGAGATAAACAAAGCTGTTCGTTTCATGGTTATAAAAAAGCCTTAAGTAAATAGGGATTGTCGGCTATTATAGAGCACTAATTTTGCAAATAAACATGCAAAATATTATTACCACTGGTTTGCTGTTAAGTAACCACGGTCAATTTGACCCTTTTTGAAACAAACGTGGAGAGATCACCTTGGTTGAATACGTAGTTTCCCTCGACAAGCTCGGCAATCACGACGTAGAACGCGTCGGTGGCAAAAACGCCTCCCTTGGCGAAATGATTAGTAATTTATCTGGAGCTGGGGTAAGCGTTCCCGGTGGTTTTGCCACTACCTCACAAGCCTACCGCGACTTTATTGATGCCAACCATCTAGACGAGCGGATTCATAACTTGCTCGACACTCTTGATGTTGATGACGTTAACGCCCTTGCCGAAGCAGGCGCGCAAATCCGTCAATGGATCATGGACGCCGACTTCCCGCCTCAACTAAATGACGACATACGCACTGCTTTTGCCGAAATGGCGCAAGGCAATGACAATATGGCAGTTGCCGTACGCTCATCTGCTACCGCTGAAGACTTGCCAGACGCCTCCTTTGCTGGACAGCAAGAAACCTTCTTGAATATTCGCGGTGTTGAGAACGTCATTCGCGCCGCCAAGGAAGTATTCGCGTCACTGTTTAACGACCGCGCCATCGCCTACCGTGTACACCAAGGCTTTGACCATCGTCAGGTTGCCTTGTCGGCTGGCGTACAGCGCATGGTACGCTCAGAAACCGCCGCAGCTGGGGTGATGTTTACTCTGGACACTGAATCAGGTTTCCGCGATGTTGTGTTTATTACCGGTGCCTATGGCTTAGGTGAAACCGTTGTTCAAGGCGCGGTTAACCCAGACGAATTTTACGTGCACAAGCCCACCCTAGAAGCAGGTCGCCCCGCTATTTTGCGCCGCAACCTGGGCAGTAAAGCACTGAAAATGATTTACGGCGCTGAAGCCACTGCCGGCAAATCAGTAGAAACCATTCAGGTTGACCCAGCCGATCGCATGCGCTTTGCACTCTCTGACGCGGAAGTCACCGAGCTGGCCAAACAAGCCATGATCATCGAAAAGCATTACGGCTGTCCAATGGATATTGAGTGGGCTAAAGACGGCGACGACGGCAAGCTTTACATTGTGCAGGCGCGCCCAGAAACCGTAAAAAGCCGCAGCAACCTTAATGTAATGGAGCGCTACCTGCTCAAAGAAAAAGGTACAGTACTGGCGGAAGGTCGTGCTATTGGTCAGCGCATTGGTGCTGGTCCGGTACGCATCATTAACGATGTCGCAGAAATGGACAAAGTACAGCCAGGTGACGTATTAGTTTCAGATATGACCGACCCTGACTGGGAACCGGTGATGAAGCGCGCCAGCGCCATCGTCACCAACCGCGGTGGTCGTACCTGCCACGCTGCTATTATCGCCCGCGAACTAGGTATTCCTGCAGTCGTAGGCTGCGGCAACGCCACCACAGCACTTAAAGACGGTCAAGGCGTAACCGTATCCTGCGCCGAAGGCGATACCGGCTATGTCTTTGAAGGCGAGCTAGGCTTTGACGTGCGCACCAGCGCGGTCGATGCAATGCCAGAAATTCCCTTCAAAATCATGATGAACGTGGGTAACCCTGACCGCGCCTTTGATTTCGCTCAAATACCCAACGAAGGTGTTGGCTTGGCGCGTCTTGAGTTCATTATTAACCGCATGATCGGCGTTCACCCTAAAGCGCTGCTTAACTTTGACAGCATGACACCTGAGTTAAAAGACAGCATCGAAAAGCGCATGGCCGGTTATGCCAGCCCTGTAGACTTCTACATCGATAAAATTGTCGAAGGAGTGAGCACATTGGCGGCTGCGTTTTGGCCGAAAAAAGTCATTGTGCGCATGTCTGACTTTAAATCCAACGAATACGCCAACCTCATTGGCGGCAAGCTGTACGAGCCGACCGAAGAAAACCCCATGCTGGGATTCCGTGGTGCGTCGCGCTATATCAGCGACTCGTTCCGCGACTGCTTCGAGCTGGAATGTCGCGCGATGAAAAAAGTCCGTGAAGAGATGGGCTTAACCAACGTCGAGTTGATGGTGCCCTTTGTGCGCACCACCGGTGAAGCAGCACAGGTGGTTGAGCTGCTAGCTGAGTACGGCCTTAAGCGTGGTGAAAACGGCCTGCGTCTTATTATGATGTGTGAGCTGCCTTCTAACGCACTGCTGGCTGATGAGTTCCTCAAATACTTCGATGGCTTCTCTATCGGCTCCAACGACATGACTCAACTCTGTCTGGGTCTGGACCGTGACTCTGGCATCATTGCGCACCTGTTTGATGAGCGTGATCCAGCCGTTAAAAAGCTACTGTCTATGGCGATTCAAGCCTGCCGCAAAGCTGATAAATATATCGGCATTTGCGGACAAGGCCCGTCTGACCACCCAGACTTAGCCCGCTGGCTCATGGATGAAGGCATTGACACAGTGTCACTCAACCCTGACTCAGTGCTGGATACTTGGTTCTTCTTAGCCCAAGACTAACCATTTGAGTGATACACAAAAGAGCGCCTACGTGGCGCTCTTTTGCTCTCTGTGCGCAACAGCTTTTCTGTCTGAGTAAATGCCCCAACCTGCTTTCATGCTACAGCGCGCCTTATTCTAAACTTATATTAAAAAGTTATTTCTAATAACCAAAAAACCATGCAATCATACGCACCCTAACGAATATACCGAGGGTGTTATGCCATATTTCTTCCGCCTATTCTGCTTTTTGCTGCTGGGTCTAAGCTCAACCACCTTTGCCCAAATCAAGCCATTAATCGAAAGCCACGAACTGCTGCCGCTGCTTGAGCAAGCGCAGACGCAAACCATTGATATTCGTGCGCCAGAAGCCTATGCCGCCGGTCATATCCCTAATGCCATCTCTGCTCCTTACGGGCGCTGGCGTGGGCCGGCTAACAGCCCGGGGCAACTGGCTAACACGGCCACCTTCGCCGCACTAGTACAAGAGCTGGGACTCAATTATGACCAGCAACTCGTGGTTTATTCCACCGGTGAAGACGAAACCGACTTCGGCGCATCAGCGCGTGTTTACTGGACCTTAAAATACTTAGGCTTTAGCCAAATCAGCGTCTTAAATGGCGGCTATAAATACTGGCAAGCACTGCAAGAACACCCCATTAGCCAAACAAAACACACCCCACAAGCCAGTCAAGTAGAAGTCAAAGTACAGCCGCAACTGGCGATTTTAAAGGATGAAATGCTGGATAGAATCAGCCAACAATCCGGCAATTATCAGCTATTAGACTCACGCCCACCGGCATTCTTTAAGGGTCAGGTAAAAGCACCCATGGCCACCACTCCAGGCACCATTGCCGGCGCACAGAATACCCCTTTCCAGCAGTGGTTTAATGCAGGCGATACCCGTATTCGCTCGGTAGATGAAATTAAGAAGCTGGTACAGCAACAAGGCTTGGATCAGGCCCAAGAAACCCTGTCTTTCTGTAATACCGGCCACTGGGCCGCCACCAACTGGTTTGTGTTATCCGAACTGGCCCAGCTGCCCAACGTGCGCCTCTATCCAGCCTCCATGGCGGAGTGGACGCAAAGCAAAACCGCCTTGCCCATGGATAACGCGCCAACGCGTCTAGAACAAATTACCGCAAAGCTTCAACAACTGGTGAAATAGCTCATGAACAAAAACCGTAGTGGGCTGGTGTTAGCCCTGATTATCTTTGCTGGCTTTTTACTCTGGTCGGTGTCTATCCGCCAAAGCCTATTGTTTATCCTTGGCATTGGTTTGGGCTTAGTACTGGCTGGCATGCGTTTTGGTTTTACTACCGGTTGGCGCAACCTCATTGAAAACCGCGATCCTAGTGGCGTTTACGCGCAAATACTGTTGTTAGGCATTGCCGCCGCCATCTCGTTACCCTTGCTCGCAGCCTTCCCCACGGAACTGAATGCCGCACTAGGACCACCCAGTATCAGCCTGCTAGTTGGCGCGCTGGTGTTTGGTGCTGCGATGCAAATTGCCGATGGTTGTGGCTCTGGCACACTGTACAAGGCAGGCTTGGGTATTCCTCTGAACATGGCCATCTTGCCAATGTTTGCCCTCGGCAGCTTCTTGGGTTCGGTTCACCTTGGCTGGTGGCTCGAACTGGGTAAATTACAACCCGTTAGCTTACTCAGCTCAGCAGGTTTAAGCGGTGCTTTAATTTTAACCTTTGTCGGCTTAGCTATATTTGCCGGCATCAGCTGGTGGTGGAGTAAAGGCGCTAAAGTTGCCCGCCCTGCTTTTAATAAAACGCTCTTGATCGGTGCGGTTTTACTGGCGGTGCTGGCCGTTACTAACTTGGTTGTTGCGGGACAGCCGTGGGGCATTGTTTATGGCTTTGGTTTGTGGACCGCCAAGGTGGCGCAAGCGGCAAATCTATTCGACCCCAGTGCGAACGCTTTTTGGAGCCAAGCCACCAATGCGCAAGCGCTGCAACAATCCGTATTTTTGGATCTCACCACCATTACTAACCTTGGGATTTTAGCCGGTGCCTTGTTAATTTTTTCTGGCAAAAAAAGCGACTCACAAAGCAAACTCACCGCCAAGCAATGGCTGGTCGGTATCTTGGCTGGTTTCCTGCTGGGTTACAGCTCACGCCTAGCGTTCGGCTGTAACGTTGGCGCCATGGTCAGCGGTATCTCTACTGGCAGTTTACACGGCTGGATTTGGGTAGTGCTGGCTTTTCTAGGCTCTTTAGCGGGTGTACGCATCCGTAAGCATTATGGATACTAATCATGACGATACTCTGCAAACCACGCGTGCTAATTTTTTGGCTGGTATTGATAGGCTTTTTTGTCTGGGATTGGTACAGCTCTGAACCGGTCAATCTGCGCATGGAGCCGCCCGTTATTGCGGTAGGCTCTGGTCAAGCACCCTCAGGCGCGCACTGCGCTAGTTTCTAGCGTGCTAGAACCTGAGTAATTCACTGCAGACGACCAGCAGCGTTGCTGGTCGAACCAAGAGCATACCACGCCGCGTCACGCCTGACGCACAACAGCAAAACGCCATTAGTTAGACTTAAAGGCACAGCGTTATTGTATAATGCAGCTTTTGGATTGCATTCTTTATGCCGCGCGCCCGTTTTAGTTCACGACTGCTTAACTTAAAGTCCTTAATTGTTTTTTTAGCGTTTTTTGTAGCGCTTATTACCTTGTTGACATCCTCCCCGCCCTAAAGGACGGGGATTCCCTCTACAGGACGGCCATGCCCGACCGCAAGAATGTTCTTGGCCGCATTGATGTCGCGGTCGTGA
>Ga0265293_10001642_pt1 | contig 47970 bp, 52 predicted proteins | sample Munlanlewell138R_FD_192505 | JGI IMG/M metagenome (GOLD analysis project Ga0265293, IMG submission 192505) | Leachate microbial communities from a municipal landfill in Southern Ontario, Canada - Leachate well 138R | ecosystem: Engineered > Solid waste > Landfill > Unclassified | place: Canada... | reverse complement strand
AAATCGTCGGCATCCGTCCGACCGTGAAGACCACGGTGACGGGCATCGAGATGTTCCGCAAGTTGCTTGATCAGGGTCAGGCAGGTGATAATGCCGGGCTGCTTCTTCGCGGCACCAAGCGCGACGACGTGGAGCGGGGCCAGGTGCTGGCCAAGCCCGGTTCGATCAACCCTCACACCGAGTTCGAAGCCGAGGTGTACGTGCTGAGCAAGGACGAGGGTGGTCGTCACACGCCGTTCCTGCGTGGCTACCGTCCGCAGTTCTACTTCCGCACCACGGACGTGACCGGTGCGTGCGAGTTGCCGGAAGGCGTCGAGATGGTGATGCCCGGCGACAACGTGAAGATGACGGTGACGCTGATCGCACCGATCGCGATGGACGAAGGTCTGCGTTTCGCTATCCGCGAAGGTGGCCGCACCGTCGGCGCCGGCGTGGTGGCGAAGGTCATCAAGTAAGCGCCAGGGAATTGGGATCCGGGAGTGGAGATTCGCAAAAGCCTAAAGCTCGCGAAGCCTGCTCCTCCGAATCCCCAATCCTGAATCGCCAATCTCGGTGCAGACGGATCAAAGATCCGTCTGCACCATAGTTTTCTACGCCAGTAGCTCAATTGGCAGAGCAGCGGTCTCCAAAACCGCAGGTTGGGGGTTCGAGTCCCTCCTGGCGTGCCACTTCGCGTAAAGATCCGGATGAATGTGAAGGCTGAAAATCACGAATCGTCGCAAGTCGGGGATGTTGCCAAGTACGTAGTGGCTGTGCTGCTCGTGGTGGCGGGCATCGTCGGCTTTTACTGGTTTGCGGCCTGGGCCACGCCGCTGCGTGCATTGCTGCCGCTGGTGGGAGTGATCGCGGCAGTTGCCGTGTTCGCGATGACGGCCAAGGGCCGCGTCGCACGCGACTATCTGGGCGAGGCGCGCTTCGAACTGCGCAAGGTGATCTGGCCCACGCGGCAGGAAACCATTCGCACCACGATCATGGTGCTCATCGTTGTCGTCCTAGTGAGTCTGTTGCTGGGCGTCATCGACTTCTTCATCTCTGGTGGCCTGCGCCTCCTGTTGCGGATCTGACGGAGGCGGCAATGGCCAAGCGCTGGTATGTGGTACACGCCTATTCGGGCTTTGAACACCAGGTTGCACGCGCGCTCAAGGAGCGCATTGTCCGTGCCGGCATGGAGGATCGCTTCGGCGACGTGCTCGTGCCCACCGAAGAGGTGGTCGAGATGCGCGGTGGCCAGAAGCGCAAGTCCGAGCGCAAGTTCTTCCCCGGCTACGTGCTGGTGCAGATCGAAACCTCGGGCGAGGGCGGTGGCCTGCGCATTGATGACGAGAGCTGGCATCTGGTGAAGGAAACTTCCAAGGTGATGGGCTTCATCGGTGGCACTGCGGATCGTCCGCTGCCGATCAAGGACAGTGAGGCCGACACCATTCTGCAGCGCGTGCAGGACGGGGTCGAAAAGCCGCGTCCCAAGGTGCTGTTCGAGCCGGGCGAGCTGGTCCGTGTGGTGGATGGGCCGTTCAACGATTTCAACGGCACGGTCGAGGAAGTCAACTACGAGAAGAGCCGCCTGCGTGTGGCGGTGCTCATCTTTGGCCGCTCGACCCCGGTTGATCTGGATTTCAGTCAGGTCGAAAAGGCCTGATTGCCGCGCTTGCGCCCTGCGGGGTGTTGGTGCGGGCAGGATTTGCTATAGTACGCGGCTGGCCGATGCCAGCGTCGCGCGGTGCCGTGACAGCGGCTTTTGCAGCACGTTGCGGTATCGGAGAAAACGCGAAGTCGGGACGCGTGATTCCCGATCCGATGGGGAGCCTGAAGCCCAGGCGCTAGCACCCGGAGAAGAACATGGCAAAGAAAGTTGTCGGTTACATCAAATTGCAGGTGAAGGCCGGTCAGGCCAACCCCAGCCCACCGGTCGGTCCGGCCCTGGGCCAGCGCGGCCTGAACATCATGGAATTCTGCAAGGCGTTCAACGCCGCCACGCAGAAGATGGAGCCGGGTCTGCCGATCCCGGTGATCATTACCGCCTATTCGGACCGCAGCTTCACCTTCATCACCAAGACGCCACCGGCCACGATCCTTCTGAAGAAGGCCACGGGTGTGCAGTCCGGCTCCAAGCGTCCGAACACCGAAAAGGTGGGCAAGATCACCCGCGCCCAGCTCGAGGAAATCGCCAAGGCCAAGGAGCCTGATCTTACCGCCGCATCGCTGGATGCCGCCGTGCGTACCATCGCCGGCAGCGCACGCAGCATGGGCCTGAGCGTCGAGGGATAAGACATGGCAAAGATCAGCAAGCGATTCAAGGCGCTCAACGCCACCGTGGTCCCGGGCAAGGCCTATCCGCTGGATGAGGCGCTGGGCATTCTGAAGGACAACAGCAAGGTCAAGTTCGTCGAGTCGATCGACGTGGCCGTTCGTCTGGGCGTGGATGCACGCAAGTCCGACCAGCAGGTGCGCGGTTCCACCGTGCTGCCGGCCGGTACCGGCAAGAGCGTGCGCGTGGCGGTGTTCTGCCCGCCGGGTGCGAAGGCCGATGAGGCTTTGGCCGCCGGTGCCGATGTGGTCGGCATGGACGATCTGGCCGAGAAGATGCAGGGCGGCGATCTGAACTACGACGTGGTCATTGCCACGCCGGATGCGATGCGCGTGGTCGGCAAGCTCGGCACTGTGCTGGGTCCTCGCGGCCTGATGCCCAACCCCAAGGTTGGCACGGTTTCCCCGGACGCGGCACAAGCCGTTCGCAATGCCAAGGCCGGCCAGGTGCGCTACCGCACCGACAAGGCCGGCATCATTCATTGCACCATCGGCAAGGCCGATTTCGAAATCGAAGCGCTGAAGTCCAATCTCAATGCGCTGCTTTCGGACCTGGTCAAGGCCAAGCCGGCCACTGCCAAGGGCCAGTATCTGCAGAAGGTGTCGCTGTCCAGCACGATGGGCAAGGGCATCGTCGTGGATCAGAACACCCTGGCGCTGGCCAAGTAAGACAGTTGGCCTCGTTCCGGGCGGCACGCGCAGCGCGCGGCAGGCACGGGAACGAAGCCGACGCAACACGGAGCGGTGGCAACACCGTTCCAGATGTTTTGAAGGCCCCATGTAGTGATGCATGGGCGCCGTCAAAGACCGCAGGCGCGGTCGCATTGCCCGCAAGGGCGGGGCGTCCGCTTAATCCGTCCGTCCGGACAGGCCTGCGCAGATGGTGTCGCCTTCTGGAGTTTTTCTGGTTGACGCGTGTCCGGAGTTTTTCCGGCCCGGCTTCTCCAGGTCCAGTACGGCCACCAAGGAATGTCACACGGCATTCCCGGCGTCCAGGAAGGATGCCGACAAGGACCGCGAGCGGCAGGAGCCGCGAGCGGAGTTCACCAGGAGGAGTGTTATGGCTCTCAATCTGTCCCAGAAGAAGGAAGTCGTCGCCGAACTGGCCGACGTCGCCGCCAAGGCCCACTCCCTGATCGCTGTCGAGTACAAGGGCACCACGGTCGAACAAATGACCGCGATGCGCAAGAAGGCTCGTGAAACCGGTGTGTTCCTGAAAGTTGTCAAGAACACCCTGGCCTCGCGCGCCATTGCCGGTACCGAATACGAATGCGTCAAGGACGCACTCGTCGGTCCACTGCTGTATGCATTCTCGACCGAGGAGCCCGGCGCTGCCGGACGCCTGATCAAGGAATTCGCCAAGGGCAACGACAAACTGCAGCCGAAGGTCGTCGCCGTGGGCGGCGAGATGTACCCGGCCAGTCATGTCGACGTGCTGGCATCGCTGCCGACCCGCGAGCAGGCCCTGGCCATGCTGGCGCGTCTGCTGGCCGAACCGGCGAGCATGTTCGCCCGTGCGGTCAAGGCGGTGGCCGACAAGCAGGGTGGTGGCGAAGGAGCCCCCGCTGCTGCCGAAGCCGAGACGGCCTAATCACACAACTGCGGTTTCTGCCGCATCCCAGAAACTCACCAATAGGTAAATCAACATGTCCCTGTCCAACGAACAGATCGTCGACGCCATCGCCGAGAAGTCCCTCCTCGAAGTGATGGACCTGGTCAAGGCGATCGAAGAAAAGTTTGGCGTGTCCGCCGCTGCCCCGGTTGCCGTGGCTGCCGGTCCTGCCGCTGCCGGCCCTGCCGCTGAAGAGCAGACCGAGTTCAACATCGTGCTCAAGTCCGCTGGCGACAAGAAGGTCGACGTCATCAAGGCCGTGCGTGCCATCACCGGTCTGGGCCTGAAGGAAGCCAAGGATCTGACCGAAGCTGGCGGCGTCCTGAAGGAAGGCGTCAGCAAGGAAGAAGCCGACAAGTTCAAGAAAGATCTCGAAGCGGCTGGCGCCACCGTCGAAGTCAAGTAAGCGACGCCTTGCGTCGTTTGTCTGCTTCGGCCAAAGCCTGAAGCCTGGGGGCGAAAGCCCCCGGGCTTTGTCCGTTAGTAGCTGCAAGGGTTTGAGGATTGGCGCCGGTGCCTTGTCCGGTCCGAACTGAACCAGGCGTCCTGCGCCGGACCCAATCCTCAGGCCCTGTTATCAGGCATTCCGTTTTTTTCCCGCCGGCCCCATGCCGGCAGCAACGTCGAGGCGGTACCCGATCATGACCTACTCGTTCACCGAAAAGAAGCGCATCCGCAAGGATTTCAGCAAGCGTCCCTCGATTCTCGGGGTGCCCTATCTGCTCGCAATCCAGGTCGATTCCTATCGTGAATTTCTCCAGGAGCACATCGCGCCGGCCCAGCGCGATGAGCGAGGCCTGCACGCCGCGCTGAAGTCGGTATTCCCGATTTCCAGCTACAGCGGCAATGCGGCACTGGAATATGTCAGCTACAAACTCGGGGAGCCGCCGTTCGACGAGCGCGAATGCCGCAACCGGGGCCTGTCCTATGGCGCGCCGCTGCGCGTGACCGTGCGCCTGGTGATCTACGACAAGGACAGCCCGGCCAGCAACAAGGCGGTCAAGTATGTGAAGGAGCAGGAGGTCTACATGGGCGAAATGCCGCTCATGACCGACAACGGCACCTTCATCATCAACGGCACCGAGCGCGTCATTGTTTCCCAGCTGCACCGCTCGCCCGGCGTGTTCTTCGACCACGACCGCGGCAAGACGCACAGCTCGGGCAAGCTGCTGTACAGCGCCCGTATCATTCCCTACCGCGGTTCCTGGCTGGACTTCGAGTTCGACCCGAAGGACGCGCTGTTCACCCGTATCGACCGTCGCCGCAAACTGCCGGTGACGATCCTGCTGCGTGCGCTGAACTACACCAACGAGCAGATGCTGGAGATCTTCTATGAGACCAACCAGTTCAACCTGCTCAAGGAAGGCGCCGAGCTGGCGCTGGTGGCCGAGCGTCTGCGCGGCGAAACCCTGAACTTCGACGTGGTGGCCGGTGACAAGGTCATCGTCGAGGCCGGCAAGCGCATCACCGCGCGCCACGTCAAGCAGCTGGACCAGTCGGGCATCAAGACGCTGGAAGTGCCGGATGAATACCTGGTTGGCCGCATCCTGGCGCACGACATCGTCGACGCCAAGACAGGCGAAGTGCTGGCCCAGGCCAACGATGAACTGACCGAAGAGCAGTTGGAACTGCTGCGCAAGGCCGGTGTGGAAAGCCTCGCTACGCTGTGGGTCAACGACCTGGATCGTGGTCCGTACATTTCCAACACGCTGCGCATCGACCCGACCCGCACCCCGCTGGAAGCACTGGTCGAGATCTACCGCATGATGCGTCCGGGCGAGCCGCCCACCAAGGATGCCGCACAGAACCTGTTCCAGAACCTGTTCTTCAGCTTCGACCGTTACGACCTGTCCGGCGTGGGCCGGATGAAGTTCAACCGTCGCGTCGGTCGCAAGGAAGTGGAAGGCTCGGGCGTCCTGGACAACGAAGACATCCTGGCCGTGCTGAAGGTGCTGATCGACATCCGCAACGGCAAGGGCATCGTCGATGACATCGACCACCTGGGCAACCGTCGCGTGCGTTCGGTCGGCGAGATGGCCGAGAACACCTTCCGCGTCGGCCTGGTCCGCGTTGAACGCGCGGTGCGTGAGCGCCTGTCGCTGGCCGAATCCGAAGGCCTGACTCCGCAGGAACTGATCAACGCCAAGCCGGTCGCGGCGGCGGTCAAGGAGTTCTTTGGCTCCTCGCAGCTGTCGCAGTTCATGGACCAGAACAACCCGCTGTCGGAGGTCACCCACAAGCGCCGCGTCTCGGCGCTCGGCCCGGGCGGCCTGACCCGCGAACGCGCCGGCTTCGAAGTGCGCGACGTGCACCCGACCCATTACGGTCGCGTCTGCACCATCGAAACCCCGGAAGGCCCGAACATCGGCCTGATCAACTCGCTGGCCGTGTACGCCCGCACCAACAAGTACGGTTTCCTGGAAACCCCGTACCGCAAGGTGGTGGACGGCAAGGTCACCGACCAGATCGAATACCTGTCGGCGATCGAAGAGGCCGAGTACCCGGTGGCGCAGGCCAACTCGCTGCTGACGCCCGAAGGCGGCTTCGTCGATGCCTTCGTGCCTTGTCGTTTCCAGGGTGAATCGCTGCTGCGTGCCGCCAGTGAAATCCGCTATATGGACGTCTCGCCGATGCAGACCGTGTCGGTTGCGGCGGCGCTGGTGCCGTTCATCGAGCACGACGACGCCAACCGCGCACTGATGGGCGCCAACATGCAGCGCCAGGCGGTGCCGACGCTGCGTGCCCAGACTCCGCTGGTGGGTACCGGCATGGAGCGCTATGTGGCGCGCGACTCCGGCGTCAACGCGATCGCCCTGCGCGGTGGCGTGGTCGACCAGGTCGACGCCGGCCGCATCGTAGTGCGTGCGCACGAGGACGAAGTGGGCGAGAACGACGCCGGCGTGGATATCTACACGCTGACCAAGTACACCCGCTCCAACCAGAACACCTGCATCAACCAGCGCCCGCTGGTGAATGTGGGCGACGAAGTGGCGCGTGGCGACGTGCTGGCTGACGGCCCGTCCACCGACATCGGTGAACTGGCGCTGGGTCAGAACATGCTGGTCGCGTTCATGCCGTGGAACGGCTACAACTTCGAAGACTCCATCCTGCTGTCCGAGCGCGTGGTCACCGAGGATCGCTACACCACGATCCACATCGAGGAGCTGACCTGCGTTGCGCGCGACACCAAGCTGGGTCCGGAGGAAATCTCGGCCGACATCCCGAACGTCTCCGAGCAGGCGCTGAACCGCCTGGACGAATCCGGCGTGGTCTACATCGGCGCCGAAGTGCAGGCCGGCGACATCCTGGTCGGCAAGGTCACGCCCAAGGGCGAGGCCCAGCTGACTCCGGAAGAAAAGCTCTTGCGCGCGATCTTCGGCGAAAAGGCGTCCGACGTTAAGGACAGCTCGCTGCGCGTGCCGCCGGGCATGGACGGCACCGTCATCGACGTGCAGGTCTTTACCCGCGACGGTATCGAGAAGGACAAGCGTGCGCGCCAGATCGAAGACATGGAGATCAAGCGCGTCAAGAAGGACTTCGACGATCAGTTCCGCATCCTGGAAGGCGCCATTTTCGACCGTCTGCGCTCGCAGATCGTCGGCCGCATGGCCAACGGTGGTCCGGTCGGCCTGAAGAAGTCCGAGATCACCGACAGCTATCTGGACAGCCTGAAGAAGGACGAGTGGTTCTCGATCCGGATGAAGGACGAGGATGCGGCCGAAGCGATCGAGAACGCGCAGAAGCAGATCGAGGCGCACAAGAAGGAATTCGAGAAACGCTTCGCCGACAAGCGCGCCAAGATCACCGCCGGTGACGACCTGGCGCCAGGCGTGCTGAAGATGGTCAAGGTGTTCCTGGCCGTGAAGCGTCGTATCCAGCCGGGCGACAAGATGGCTGGCCGTCACGGCAACAAGGGTGTGGTCTCGATGATCAAGCCGGTCGAGGACATGCCGTTCATGGAAGACGGCCGCTCGGTCGACATCGTGCTGAACCCGCTCGGCGTGCCGAGCCGCATGAACATCGGGCAGGTGCTGGAAACGCATCTGGGCTGGGCCGCCAAGGGCTTGGGCGAGAAGATCCAGCGGATGCTCGACGAGCAGCGCAACATCGCCGAAGTGCGTGGTTTCCTGGACGAAATCTACAACCACGATCTGGGTGTCCGTGGCGATAAGCGTGAAGATCTGGCACAGCTGTCCGATGCCGAGGTCGACACCCTGGCGCGCAACCTGACCCACGGTGTGCCGATGGCCACGCCAGTGTTCGACGGTGCCGAGGAGTCGGAGATCAAGGCCATGCTGCGTCTGGCCGATCTGCCCGAATCCGGCCAGGCCACGCTGTACGACGGCCGCACCGGCGAAGCCTTCGACCGCAAGGTCACGGTCGGCTACATGTACATGCTCAAGCTGAACCATCTGGTCGACGACAAGATGCACGCGCGCTCGACCGGCCCGTACTCGCTCGTCACCCAGCAGCCGCTGGGCGGCAAGGCGCAGTTCGGCGGCCAGCGTTTCGGCGAGATGGAAGTCTGGGCACTGGAAGCCTACGGCGCGGCCTACACCCTGCAGGAAATGCTGACGGTGAAGTCCGACGACGTGCAGGGCCGCAACCAGATGTACAAGAACATCGTCGACGGCAATCACGAAATGACGGCGGGCATGCCCGAATCGTTCAACGTGCTGGTCAAGGAAATCCGCTCGCTGGCGATCAACATCGAGCTGGAAGAGAACTGAGGGCAGGGAATGGGGAATCGGGAGCCGGGAATCGTGGCCGCGCGCAGCGCGCGGTGACCACCCTGACCTCCCGGCTCCCCGCTTCTGACCATTCCCGATTCTCGACTCCCAATTCCCGGAGAAAGTCATGAAAGATCTGCTCAACCTGTTCAATCCTCAGCGCCAGACGCTGGACTTCGACGGCATCCGCATCGGCCTGTCTTCGCCGGACCTGATCCGTTCCTGGTCCTATGGCGAGGTCAAGAAGCCGGAGACGATCAACTACCGCACCTTCAAGCCCGAGCGCGACGGCCTGTTCTGTGCCGCGATTTTCGGTCCGGTGAAGGACTACGAATGCCTGTGCGGCAAGTACAAGCGTATGAAGCACCGTGGCGTGGTGTGTGAAAAGTGCGGCACCGAGGTCACCCTGGCCAAGGTGCGGCGCGAGCGCATGGCGCATATCGAACTGGCCACGCCGGTGGCGCACATCTGGTTCCTGAAGTCGCTGCCGTCGCGCATCGGCCTGATGCTGGACATGACGCTGCGCGACATCGAGCGCATTCTGTACTTCGAAGCCTATGTGGTGATCGATCCGCGTACCGTGCTGGAACTGGAGCGCGGCCAGCTGCTGACCGAAGAACAGTATCTGCAGGCGGTGCAGGACCACGGCGACGAGTTCGACGCACGCATGGGCGCCGAAGCCGTGTTCGAGCTGCTCAAGTCGATCGACCTGAACGCCGAACTGCTGCAACTGAAGGAAGACATTGCCAGCACCAACAGCGAAACCAAGCTCAAGCGCCTGTCCAAGCGCATCAAGCTGGTCGAAGCCTTCATCGATTCGGGCAACCGCCCCGAATACATGGTGATGACGGTGCTGCCGGTGCTGCCGCCGGACCTGCGCCCGCTGGTGCCGCTGGACGGTGGCCGCTTCGCCACGTCCGATCTGAACGATCTGTACCGCCGCGTCATCAACCGCAACAACCGCCTCAAGCGCCTGCTGGAACTGTCGGCGCCGGACATCATCGTGCGCAACGAAAAGCGCATGCTGCAGGAGTCGGTTGACGCGCTGCTGGACAACGGCCGTCGCGGCCGTGCCATCACCGGCACCAACAAGCGCCCGCTGAAGTCCCTTGCCGACATGATCAAGGGCAAGCAGGGCCGCTTCCGCCAGAACCTGCTCGGCAAGCGCGTCGACTACTCGGGCCGTTCGGTCATCGTGGTCGGCCCGACCCTGCGCCTGCACGAGTGTGGCCTGCCGAAGAAGATGGCACTGGAGCTGTTCAAGCCATTCATCTTCTCCAAGCTGCAGCGCCGCGGCCTGGCCACGACGATCAAGGCCGCCAAGAAGCTGGTCGAGCGTGAAGAAGCCGAAGTCTGGGACATCCTGGAAGAAGTCATCCGCGAGCACCCGGTGCTGCTGAACCGTGCCCCGACCCTGCACCGCCTCGGCATCCAGGCGTTCGAGCCGGTGCTGGTGGAAGGCAAGGCGATCCAGCTGCATCCGCTGGTGTGTACCGCCTTCAACGCCGACTTCGACGGCGACCAGATGGCCGTGCACGTGCCGCTCTCGCTGGAAGCCCAGCTGGAAGCGCGCGCACTGATGATGTCCACCAACAACATCCTGTCGCCGGCCAACGGCGAGCCGATCATCGTGCCCTCGCAGGACGTGGTGCTGGGCCTGTATTACATGACCCGCCAGCTCATCAACAAGAAGGGCGAGGGCATGGTGTTCGCCAACCTGTCCGAGGTGAAGCGCGCCTACGACAACCGCGTGGTCGAGCTGCACGCCGCGATCAAGGTGCGCATCCCGCACACCGAAAAGGATGAAAACGGTGAGCTGGTCAACATGACCTCGATCGTGGACACCACGGTCGGGCGCGCACTGCTGGCCGAGATCCTGCCCGAGGGCCTGCCTTTCGAGCTGATCAACACCGAGCTGAAGAAGAAGGCCATCAGCGGCCTGATCAACGAGTGCTACCGCATCCTTGGCCTCAAGGAGTCGGTGATCTTCGCCGACAAGCTGATGTACACCGGCTTCCGTTACGCCACCCGCGCCGGCGTGTCGATCGGTATCGACGACATGCTGATCCCGGATGAGAAGAAGGACATCCTGGCCACAGCCGAAGCCGAAGTGCTGGAAATCCAGCAGCAGTACGCCTCCGGCCTGGTGACCGCCGGCGAGCGTTACAACAAGGTCGTGGACATCTGGTCGCGCACCAACGAACAGATCGCCGCGGCGATGATGAAGGGCATCGGCACCGAGCAGGTGACCGACGCCGAAGGCAAGCAGGTCGACCAGAAGTCGATGAACTCGCTCTACATCATGGCCGATTCCGGCGCGCGTGGTTCGGCGGCCCAGATCCGCCAGCTGGCCGGCATGCGCGGCCTGATGGCCAAGCCGGACGGCTCCATCATCGAGACCCCGATCATCGCGAACTTCCGCGAGGGCCTCGACGTGCAGCAGTACTTCAACTCGACTCACGGCGCGCGCAAGGGCCTAGCCGATACCGCACTGAAGACCGCCAACTCCGGTTACCTGACCCGCCGTCTGGTGGACGTGGCCCAGGACGTGGTCATCACCGAAGACGACTGCCAGACCGTGAATGGCCTGACCATGACCCCGATCGTGGAAGGTAGCGATATCGTCGAGCCATTGCGTGACCGTGTGCTCGGCCGCGTTGTGGCCGAAGACGTCTATGCTCCCGGCAATGACGAGGATCCGATCGTCACCCGCAATACGCTGCTGGACGAACGCCTGGTCGCACGGCTGGAGGACTCCGGCGTGCAGTCGGTGAAGGTGCGCTCCACCATCACCTGCGAATCCAGCTTCGGCGTCTGCGCGCTGTGCTACGGCCGCGACCTGGCCCGTGGCCATCTGGTCAACAAGGGCGAGGCGGTGGGTGTCATCGCCGCGCAGTCGATCGGTGAGCCGGGCACGCAGCTGACGATGCGTACCTTCCACATCGGTGGTGCCGCTTCGCGTGCCGCTGCGGTGGACAGCGTTTCGGTGCGCACCACCGGTACGGTGAAGTTCAACAACCTCAAGACCGTTGCGCACAATGCCGGCCACCTGGTGGCGGTGTCGCGCTCGGGTGAAATCTCGGTGCTCGATACCCAGGGCCGTGAGCGCGAGCGCTACAAGCTGCCCTATGGTGCGGTGCTCAACGCCAAGGACGGCGACGACGTCAAGGCTGGTCAGACCGTGGCCAACTGGGATCCGCACAACCACCCGATCGTGTCGGAAGTGGCTGGTTTCGTGCGCTTCATCGATTTCGTCGAAGGCATCACGATCATCGAGAAGACCGACGAGCTGACCGGCCTGGCCAGCGTCGAGGTCACCGATCCGAAGCGTCGCGGCTCGGCCGGCAAGGACCTGCGCCCGATCGTGCGCATCGTCGATGCCGATGGCAACGACTGCACCATCCCAGGCACCGACCTGCCGGCGCAGTACCTGCTGCCGCCGCGTGCGGTGCTGACGCTGCAGAACGGCGCAGCAGTCGAAGTCGGTGACGTGGTGGCGCGCATTCCGCAGGAAGCCTCCAAGACCCGCGACATCACCGGTGGTCTGCCGCGCGTGGCCGACCTTTTCGAGGCGCGCAAGCCGAAGGATCCGGCGATCCTTGCCGAGATTTCCGGCATCGTCAGCTTCGGCAAGGAGACCAAGGGCAAGCAGCGCCTGGTCATTACCGATGACGAGGGTGGCAACGAGCACGAGGAGCTGATTCCCAAGTATCGCCAGATCATCGTGTTCGAAGGCGAGCGCGTGACCAAGGGCGACACCGTGGTCGATGGCGAGCCCAATCCACAGGACATCCTTCGCCTGCTGGGCGTGGAGCAGCTGGCCTCCTACCTGACCAAGGAAATCCAGGACGTCTACCGTCTGCAGGGCGTGAAGATCAACGACAAGCACATCGAGACGATCATCCGCCAGATGCTGCGCAAGGTTGAAGTCGTCGACAAGGGCGACAGCAACTACCTGCGCGGTGAGCAGGCCGAGCGTCAGCGCGTGATCGAGGACAACGAGAAGTTGTTGGCCCGCAACGAGCTGCCGATCCAGTACGCCCCGGTGCTGCTGGGCATCACCAAGGCCTCACTGGCAACCGAATCGTTCATCTCGGCCGCCTCCTTCCAGGAAACCACCCGTGTGCTGACCGAGGCTGCGGTACGTGGCACACGCGACAGCTTGCGCGGTCTGAAGGAAAATGTTATCGTTGGCCGCTTGATTCCCGCAGGTACGGGTCTTGCCTACCACAGCAAGCGCCGCAGCGGGGCTCAGTTGAGTGAATCCGATCTGGATGCTCTTCGCACGGCTTCGGCTCCGGCTGAAACCGCAGGTGAAGCCGCCGGCGACTGATCGCTCGCCCGGGAGGGATTCCCGGTGATGACATAACGAAAAGAGGCGCAGGATGCGCCTCGTGTTCGGGCCATGGAATGCCAGGAGTACACGCCGTCACGCGTTGACGGCACGTGCTCGTCTGATTTATACTTCCCCGTCTTGGCGGGCCGTATACGGCTCGCCTTTGCTTCATATAAGGTTTTTCGCTAATGGCGACGATCAATCAGCTGGTTCGCAAGCCGCGCAGTCCCAAGACCTACAAGAGTGCCTCGCCGGCGCTGGAAGAGTGTCCGCAGCGTCGTGGCGTCTGTACCCGTGTCTACACCACCACGCCGAAGAAGCCGAACTCGGCTCTGCGCAAGGTGGCCAAGGTCCGCCTGACCAATGGCTTCGAAGTGATCTCCTACATCGGTGGCGAAGGCCACAACCTGCAGGAGCACTCCGTGGTTCTGGTTCGTGGTGGCCGCGTCAAGGATCTGCCGGGTGTGCGTTACCACACCGTGCGTGGTTCGCTTGATGCCTCCGGTGTCGCCAAGCGTCGCCAGGCCCGCTCCAAGTATGGTGCCAAGCGTCCGAAGTGATGTCTGGTGTGGCCGCCGTGCTGGCGGTCGCTGCAACACCGTTTCCGCAAGTTCTTTTCAAATTCAGGTGCGCACATGTCCCGTAAAGGTTCGCCCGGTACCCGTTCGATCTTGTCCGATCCAAAGCACGACAGCCAGACGGTTGCCCGTTTCATCAACATGGTGATGCAGAGCGGCAAGAAATCCATCGCTGAGAAGATCGTCTATGGCGCAATGGATGTCATCGGCGAGAAGAATGCCAACCCGCTCGAACTGGTCGAGAAGGCGTTGGGCAACGTCGCTCCAGCGGTCGAGGTCAAGTCCCGCCGCGTCGGTGGTGCCACCTACCAGGTTCCCGTCGAAGTTCGCTCCTCCCGCCGCGTCGCCTTGGCGATGCGCTGGGTGATCGAGTCCGCGCGCAAGCGTGGCGAGAACTCGATGCCGCGCAAGCTGGCTGGTGAATTGCTGGATGCGGCCGAGAGCCGTGGCGGCGCCGTCAGGAAGCGTGAAGAAACCCACCGCATGGCGGAAGCGAACAAGGCGTTCGCCCACTACCGCTGGTAATACAAGGAATATCCCGTGGCACGTACCACTCCCATCGAGCGCTATCGCAACTTCGGCATCATGGCCCACATCGATGCCGGCAAGACCACTACGTCCGAGCGCATCCTGTTCTACACCGGCAAGAACCACAAGCTGGGCGAGACGCATGACGGCTCGGCCACGATGGACTGGATGGAGCAGGAGCAGGAACGCGGCATCACGATCCAGTCGGCGGCGACGACCGCTTTCTGGCGCGGCATGAACAAGGATCTGCCGGAGCATCGCTTCAACATCATCGATACCCCGGGGCACGTCGACTTCACGATTGAAGTGGAGCGCTCGCTGCGTGTGCTCGATGGTGCGGTGTTCGTGCTGTGTGCGGTCGGTGGCGTGCAGCCGCAGTCCGAGACGGTGTGGCGCCAGGCCAACAAGTACCATGTGCCGCGCATCGCGTTCGTCAACAAGATGGACCGCACTGGTGCCAACTTCCTGAAGGTGCGTGACCAGCTCAAGACCCGCCTGGGTGCCGCGCCGGTGCCGATGCAGGTGCCGATCGGTGCCGAGGACGGCTTCGAGGGCGTGGTCGACCTGATCAAGATGAAGGCGATCCACTGGGACTCGGCCAGCCAGGGCATGACGTTCGAGTATCGCGACATCCCGGCCGACCTCGTCGAGCAGGCCAGGGAGGCGCGCGCCTACATGGTCGAGTCCGCCGCCGAGGCCAGCGAAGAGCTGATGGACAAGTACCTCAATGAGGGCGAGCTGTCCGAGGAAGAGATCGTCAACGGTCTGCGCGAGCGCACCCTGCGCACCGAGATTGTGCCGATGTATTGCGGCACCGCGTTCAAGAACAAGGGTGTCCAGGCCATGCTTGATGGCGTGGTCAGCCTGCTGCCGTCGCCGGTCGATGTGCCGGCGGTCAAGGGCGTCGACGTGGATGACGAATCCAAGGAGATGACGCGCGAGTCTGACGACAAGGCGCCGTTCTCGGCGCTGGCGTTCAAGATCATCACCGACCCGTTCGTGGGCTCATTGACCTTCTTCCGCGTCTATTCGGGTTCCCTGAATGCTGGCGACCAGGTGCTGAACTCGGTCAAGGGCAAGAAGGAGCGCATCGGCCGTCTGTTGCAGATGCACTCCAACAACCGCGAAGAGATCAAGGAAGTGCTGGCCGGCGACATCGCCTCGGCGGTGGGCCTGAAGGACGTCACCACCGGTGACACCCTGTGCGCGCTGGATGCTCCGATCGTGCTTGAGCGCATGGTCTTCCCGGAGCCCGTCATTTCGATGGCGGTGGAGCCCAAGACCAAGTCCGACCAGGAAAAGATGGGTATCGCACTGGGCCGTCTGGCGCAGGAGGATCCGTCGTTCCGCGTCCGCACCGACGAAGAGTCCGGTCAGACCATCATCGCCGGCATGGGCGAGTTGCACCTGGATATCCTGGTCGACCGCATGAAGCGCGAGTTCAACGTCGAGGCCAATGTCGGCAAGCCGCAGGTGGCCTACCGCGAAACGATCCGCTCGCACGATGTGAAGTCCGACTACAAGCACGCCAAGCAGTCCGGCGGCAAGGGTCAGTACGGCCATGTCGTGATCGAGATGTCTCCGATCAGTGCCGAAGACCGCGAGAAGTATGCGTCCGACATCAAGGATGACTTCCTGTTCATCAACGACATCACCGGCGGCGTGATTCCGAAGGAGTTCATCCCATCGGTCGAGAAGGGTATTCGGGAGACCATCACCAGTGGTCCGCTGGCCGGCTTCCCGGTCGTGGGCGTCAAGGTCAAGCTGGTGTTCGGTTCCTACCACGATGTCGACTCGTCGGAAATGGCGTTCAAGCTGGCCGCCTCGATGGCGTTCAAGCAGGGCTTCTCCAAGGCCGATCCGGTGTTGTTGGAGCCGATGATGAAGGTCGAGATCGTCAGTCCGGAAGATTATCTGGGCGACGTGATGGGCGACGTCAGCCGTCGTCGCGGCATCCTGCAGGGTCAGGACGACAGCCCCTCGGGCAAGATCATCAACGCGATGGTTCCGCTGGGCGAGATGTTCGGTTACGCCACCAGCCTGCGCTCGATGTCGCAGGGGCGTGCGACCTACACGATGGAATTCGACCACTACGCGGAAGCGCCGGCGAACATCGCCGAGCAGGTCATCAAGAAGGGCTGATCCGGGCATTCCGGTTCAGCCAGGCAAGTTATCAACCAGTTAATAATTTGAGGTTTAGCAATCATGGCCAAGGGTAAGTTCGAGCGCACCAAGCCGCACGTGAACGTGGGCACGATCGGTCACGTGGACCACGGCAAGACGACGCTGACGGCAGCACTGACGAAGGTCGGAGCCGAGCGCTTCGGTGGCGAATTCCGCGACTACAGCGCGATCGACAAGGCGCCGGAAGAAAAGGCGCGCGGCATCACGATCTCCACCTCGCACGTGGAATACGAGTCCCCGACCCGTCACTACGCACACGTGGACTGCCCGGGACACGCCGACTACGTCAAGAACATGATCACCGGTGCCGCGCAGATGGACGGCGCGATCCTGGTGTGCTCGGCCGCCGACGGCCCGATGCCGCAGACCCGCGAGCACATCCTGCTGTCGCGTCAGGTCGGCGTGCCGTACATCGTCGTGTTCCTGAACAAGGCTGACATGGTGGACGATGCCGAGTTGCTGGAACTGGTCGAAATGGAAGTGCGCGAGCTGCTCTCCAAGTACGACTTCCCGGGCGACGACACCCCGATCATTTCCGGTTCGGCCCTGAAGGCGCTGGAAGGCGACCAGTCCGACATCGGCGTGCCGGCGATCCTGAAGCTGGTCGACGCACTGGACACCTGGATTCCCGAGCCGCAGCGCGACGTGGACAAGACCTTCTTGATGCCGGTGGAAGACGTGTTCTCGATCTCCGGCCGTGGCACCGTGGTGACCGGTCGCATCGAGCGCGGCATCATCAAGGTGGGCGACGAAGTGGAAATCGTCGGCATCCGTCCGACCGTGAAGACCACGGTGACGGGCATCGAGATGTTCCGCAAGTTGCTTGATCAGGGTCAGGCAGGTGATAATGCCGGGCTGCTTCTTCGCGGCACCAAGCGCGACGATGTGGAGCGTGGTCAGGTGCTGGCCAAGCCGGGTTCGATCAACCCGCACACCGAGTTTGAAGCCGAGGTGTACGTGCTGAGCAAGGACGAAGGTGGTCGTCACACGCCGTTCCTGCGTGGCTACCGTCCGCAGTTCTACTTCCGTACCACGGACGTGACCGGTGCGTGCGAGTTGCCGGAAGGCGTCGAGATGGTGATGCCTGGCGACAACGTGAAGATGGTGGTCACGCTGATCGCACCGATCGCGATGGACGAAGGCCTGCGTTTCGCTATTCGCGAAGGTGGCCGTACCGTCGGCGCCGGCGTGGTGGCGAAGGTCATCAAGTAAGCGTCAACAACCCAACGGGGGGCGGAACTTTCGCTTCCGCCCCTGGCGTTCTTTCAAGACATTCAAGGATAGGTCATGGCGGACCAGAAGATTCGGATTCGGCTCAAGGCGTTCGATCATCGTTTGATCGATCGTTCCGCGAGCGAAATCGTCGAAACGGCCAAGCGGACTGGCGCGCAGGTGCGCGGCCCCATCCCGTTGCCGACCAAGATTGAGCGTTACACCATCCTGGTGTCGCCGCACGTCGACAAGGACGCACGCGACCAGTATGAGACCCGCACGCACAAGCGCGTGCTCGACATCGTCGATCCGAACGACAAGACCGTGGATGCCTTGATGAAGCTCGAGCTCGCGGCCGGCGTCGACGTCCAGATCAAGTTGTACTGAGGCAAGCACCATGAGCATCGGGATCGTAGGCCGCAAGTGCGGCATGAGCAGAATCTTCACCGAGAACGGCCAGTCCGTGCCGGTGACCCTGATCGAGGCGACGCCTAACCGCATCGTCCAGATCAAGACCCAGGAATCGGACGGCTACCAGGCTGTCCAGGTCACCGCCGGCAACAAGCGTGCCGCGCTGGTCAACAAGCCGCTTGCCGGCCACTACGCCAAGGCCAAGGTCGAGGCTGGTCGTGGCCTGTGGGAGTTCCGCGTGGATGCGCTGGACGGCTACGAAGTGGGTGGTGAGATCCGCGCCGACATCTTCGAAGTCGGGCAGTCCGTGGACGTGCAGGGCACGACCAAGGGCAAGGGCTTCCAGGGCACCATCAAGCGCTGGAACTTCACCATGGGTGACGCCACCCACGGCAACTCGCTGTCGCACCGCTCGCCCGGTTCGCTCGGTCAGCGCCAGACTCCGGGTCGTGTTTACCCGGGCAAGAAGATGGCCGGTCACATGGGCTCGGTGAAGCAGAGCACGCAGGGCCTGGAAGTGGTCAAGGTCGACGCCGAGCGCGGCCTGATCGCGATCAAGGGCGCGGTGCCTGGTGCGCCCGGCGGTGAAGTGATCGTGCGTCCGACGAGCAAGGGAGCATGACAATGGAACTTGCCATCAACAACAGCAAGGACACGCTGGCGGTCTCCGACGCGATCTTCGGCCGCGCCTTCAGCCAGGATCTGGTGCATCAGGTGGTCGTTGCCTACCGCAACGCCGCCCGTGCCGGCACCAAGGCGCAGAAGACGCGCTCTGAAGTCAGCGGCACGACCAAGAAGTCCAAGAAACAGAAGGGCGGCGGTGCGCGTCACGGCGCGCTGACGGCTCCGATCTTCGTCGGCGGTGGTGCGACTTTCGCGGCCAAGCCACGCAGCTTCGCGCAGAAGGTCAACCGCAAGATGTACCGCGCCGCGATCAGCTCGATCCTGTCCGAGCTGGTGCGTCAGGGTCGGGTCAAGGTGGTGGACGGTTTTGCCGTCGAAACCCACAAGACCAAGGCACTGGCTGCGCGTCTGGCGGAGCTGGATGTGCAGAAGCGCCCGCTGATCGTCACTGAAGATGCCGATCCGTCGCTGTACCTGGCCGCACGCAATATTCCGTATGTCCAGGTGCGTGATGTGCAGGGCCTGGATCCGGTTTCGCTGGTAGGTGCCGACAGCGTCGTCATCACCGTCGAGGCGGTCAAGAAGATCGAGGAGTGGCTGGCATGAGCAGTGAAAAGATTCTGGACGTGCTGCGCGCTCCGCACATCTCCGAAAAAACCGCGCGCCTTCAGGAAGTCTCGAACCAATACGTGTTCGAGGTTTCCCAGGTGGCAACCAAGGCCGACGTCAAGGAAGCAGTGGAAACGCTGTTTGATGTCAAGGTCGAGGACGTCAACCTGCTTACCGTGAAGGGCAAGCGCAAGACCTTCCGTTTCCGTGCCGGCCGCCGTGGCGACTGGCGCAAAGCCTACGTCAAGCTGGCCGAGGGCCAGAGCATTGACGTGATGGCCAAGCCCTGAGGTACACGCCATGGCATTGATCAAGCACAAGCCGACCTCGCCTGGCCGCCGCGCCAAGGTCAGCGTCGTCAATCCGGATCTGCACAAGGGGGCACCATATGCACCCTTGCTGGAGCCGCAGAGCCGCACCGGTGGTCGCAACAACGCCGGCCGCATCACCACGCGTCATCGCGGTGGTGGCCACAAGCAGCACTATCGCATCGTCGACTTCAAGCGTGACAAGGAAGGCATTCCGGCGCGTGTGGAGCGGATCGAATACGATCCCAACCGCACCGCGCACATCGCGCTGCTGTGCTACGCCGACGGCGAACGCCGTTACATCATCGCGCCCAAGGGCATTTCGGTCGGTGACCAGCTGATGGCCGGTCGCGACGCGCCGATCAAGACCGGCAATACCTTGCCGCTGCGAAACATCCCGGTCGGCAGCACGGTGCATTGCATCGAGATGCGTCCCGGCAAGAAGGCGCAGATCGCGCGTTCGGCCGGCGCTTCGGCGCAGCTGGTGGCGCGTGAGCAGGGCTACGCCACGCTGCGTCTTCGTTCCGGCGAAATGCGCAAGGTGCCGGCCGATTGCCGCGCCACCATCGGTGAAGTCGGCAACTCCGAGCACAGCCTGCGCAAGGTCGGCAAGGCCGGCGCCAACCGTTGGCTCGGCATCCGTCCGACAGTCCGGGGCGTGGTGATGAACCCGGTCGACCATCCGCACGGCGGTGGTGAAGGCCGTACCTCCGGTGGCCGTCATCCGGTCACTCCCTGGGGCGTCCCGACCAAGGGCTACAAGACCCGCAACAACAAGCGCACCGAGCATCTCATCGTGCGCCGTCGCAAGTAACAGGATCAGGCCATGGCACGTTCACTCAAGAAAGGCCCGTTCGTCGACCTGCACCTTCTCAAGAAGGTCGAGGCGGCATCGGCCACCAATAGCAAGAGGCCGATCAAGACTTGGTCGCGTCGTTCGATGGTGTTGCCGGAGATGGTGGGTTACACCATCGCCGTGCATAACGGCAGGCTGCACGTCCCTGTGCTGATCAACGAGAACATGGTCGGGCACAAGCTCGGCGAGTTCGCGGTGACCCGCACGTTCAAGGGACACAGCGGCGACAAGAAGTCCAGGTGAGGAGTATGACGATGGAAACACAAGCCATCCTGCGCGGTGCGCGCATCTCCGCACAGAAGGTGCGCCTGGTCGCCGACCAGGTGCGTGGTCTGCCGGTGGGTCGCGCCAGTGACCTGCTGCAGTTCAGCGATAAGAAGGCGGCTCACGTGGTCCGCAAGGTCCTGCTCTCGGCGGTCTCCAACGCCGAGAACAATGACGGCGCCGATGTCGACGAGCTGAAAGTCACCCGCATCTTCGTGGACGAGGGCGCGACGCTGAAGCGTTTCCGCGCTCGTGCCAAGGGCCGTGGCTCGCGCATTCTCAAGCGTACCAGCCACATCACCGTGGTCGTTGGTACGGCCAAGTAACCGGACGCAGGAATTCCCATGGGTCACAAAGTTCATCCGACTGGAATCCGTCTTGGCATCGCCAAGGACTGGAACTCCAAGTGGTACGCCAACAAGCGTGAATACGCCGAGTACCTGGCCGCGGACCTGAAGGTGCGCGAGATGTTGCGCAAGAAGCTGGCGCAGGCCGGCATCAGCCGCATCCAGATCGAGCGTCCGGCCAAGACCGCACGTGTCACGATCCACACCGCCCGCCCGGGCGTTGTGATCGGCAAGAAGGGCGAGGATATCGAGAAGCTGCGCAAGGAAGTCTCGAAGATGATGGGTGTTCCCGTCCACATCAACGTGGCTGAAGTGCGCAAGCCCGAGCTCGACGCACAGCTGGTTGCCGAGTCGATCGCGCAGCAGCTGGAGCGCCGCATCATGTTCCGCCGCGCAATGAAGCGCGCGGTCGGCAACGCGATGCGTCTGGGCGGCTTGGGCATCCGGGTCAATGTTGCCGGACGCCTCAACGGTGCCGAAATCGCACGTTCGGAGTGGTACCGCGAAGGCCGCGTGCCGCTGCACACGTTGCGCGCTGACATCGACTACGGCTTTGCCGAAGCAAACACCACCTACGGCATCATCGGTGTCAAGGTCTGGATCTATAAGGGCGAGGTGTTCGATTACACCCAGATTGCCCAGGAAAAGACGGACGATCGTTCGGAGCGCAGTGAACGCGCCCCGCGGTCGCCGAAGTGAGGGATGAGCCATGCTGCAACCCAAGCGAACCAAATACAGAAAGGTCCAGAAGGGCCGCAATGAAGGCCTGAGCTGGAGCGGCGCTGCCGTCAGCTTCGGCGAGTTCGGCCTCAAGGCCACCACCCGCGGACAGTTGACCGCGCGTCAGATCGAGGCGGCACGCCGCACGATCAGTCGCCACGTCAAGCGCGGTGGCAAGCTGTGGATCCGCGTCTTCCCGGACAAGCCGATCAGCAAGAAGCCGATCGAAGTGCGTATGGGCAAGGGCAAGGGCCCGGTCGAGTACTGGGTCGCGCCGATCCAGCCTGGCCGCATGCTGTATGAAATCGAGGGCGTGTCGGAAGACGCGGCGCGCGAGGCGTTCCGCCTGGCGGCCGCCAAGCTCTCGGTGCAGACCACCTTTGTAACCCGGACGGTGCGCTAATGAACATCAAACAATTGCGTGGCAAGTCCCCTGCGGACCTTTCTGCCCAGTTGCTGGAATTGCGCCGTGAGCAGTTCAACCTGCGCATGCAGAAGGGTGCGGGTCAGCTGACCCAGACCCATCAGGTACGCAATGTTCGGCGTGATATCGCCCGCATCAAGACCCTGCTGGGCACCAACAAGTAAGGCGCCGGACATGAACGACAATACTGAAATCAAACGCACGGTCGAAGGCCGCGTGGTCAGCAACAAGATGCAGAAGACGGTCACCGTCCTGGTCGAGCGGCAGGTCAAGCATTCGCTGTACGGCAAGTACATCAAGCGCAGCACCAAGCTGCATGCCCATGACGAGGACGGCAGCTGCCAGGAAGGCGACATCGTGCGCCTGGTGGAAACCCGTCCTCAGTCCAAGACCAAGAACTGGCGCGTGGTCGAGATTGTCTCGCGCGCCTCTGTTTGAGCCTGGGAGGAAACAGCCATGATCCAGATGCAATCCTTCCTCGATGCGGCAGACAACTCCGGTGCCAAGGAGCTGATGTGCATCAAGGTGCTCGGCGGCTCCAAGCGTCGCTACGCCGGTATCGGCGACATCATCAAGGTCAGCGTCAAGGACGCGATCCCGCGCGGCAAGGTCAAGAAGGGCGAGGTCTACGACGCGGTCGTGGTGCGTACCCGCAAGGGCGTGCGCCGTGCCGATGGTTCGCTGATCCGCTTCGACGGCAATGCCGTGGTGCTGCTCAACAACAAGCACGAGCCGATCGGCACGCGCATCTTCGGACCTGTCACACGTGAGCTGCGTGGCGAGAAGTTCATGAAGATCGTCTCGCTCGCGCCTGAAGTGCTGTAAGGCGTAGACGAGGAAAGTCATGAACCGAATTCGCAAGGGCGACCAGGTGGTCGTCATCACAGGCAAGAACAAGGGCCAGCGGGGCGACGTGATTCGTGTAGCCGGCGACCGGGTGTTCGTTTCGAACGTCAATCTGGTCAAGCGCCACACCAAGCCGAATCCGCAGGCCAACCAGCCTGGCGGCATCATCGAGCGCGAAGCTTCGATCCATATTTCCAACGTGCAGGTGTTCAACCCCAAGACGGGCAAGGGCGAGCGCGTTGGTGTCAAGACGCTTGAGGATGGGCGCCGTATCCGGGTGTTCCGCTCGAGCAATGAGGCGGTCGACGCCTGAGGAATGCTGCAATGAACCGGCTTGAGAAGATCTACAAGGAACAGGTAGTCCCGAAGCTCATGGAGCGCTTCGGCTACAAGAACATCATGCAGGTGCCGCGCCTGTCCAAAATCACGCTGAACATGGGCGTGGGCGAGGCGGTGGGCAACAAGAAGGTGCTTGAGAACGCCGTCGCCGATATGGCCAAGATCGCCGGCCAGAGGCCGATCGTGACCAAGGCCCGTGTTTCCGTGGCCTCGTTCAAGATCCGTGACGGCTGGCCGATCGGCTGCAAGGTCACCCTGCGCCGCGACCGTATGTACGAGTTCTTCGACCGTCTGGTCAACGTCTCGCTGCCACGCGTGCGCGACTTCCGTGGTGTCTCCGGGCGTGCGTTTGACGGCCGTGGCAACTACAATATGGGCGTCAAGGAGCAGATCATCTTCCCCGAGATCGACTTCGACCAGATCGATGCGATCCGCGGCATGGATATCGCGATCAGCACCACCGCCCGTACCGACGAAGAAGCCAAGGCCCTGCTTGAGGCCTACGGTTTCCCGTTCCGCAACTGATTCCCAAGGAACCGCAATGGCCAAGACCTGCATGCTGAATCGCGAAATCAAGCGCGAGAAGCTGGCTAAGAAGTACGCCGCCAAGCGTGCCGAGCTGAAGAAGATCATCGCCAACCCGAACTCGTCCTATGACGAGAAGATGGAGGCCCAGGCCGGCCTGCAGAAGATGCCGCGTGACGCATCTCCGGTGCGCCAGCGCAACCGCTGCGAGCTGACCGGTCGTCCGCGTGGCGTCTACCGCAAGTTCGGTCTTGGTCGCAACAAGCTGCGCGAAGCCACGATGCGTGGCGATGTGCCGGGCCTGCGCAAGGCCAGCTGGTAAAAAGCCGGGATTCGAAATTCGGGATTGGGCAGAGCGAAAGCCCTCCGCTGTTCCTGCTTTCTTTTCACGAATCCCCGATCCCACAATCCCCAATCGCATATCTACGGATATCGGTGCTACTCACAACAGGTGACACACAATGAGCATGACTGATCCCATCGCCGACATGCTGGTGCGTATCAAGAACGCAGCAGCGGTTGGCAAGACCACGGTGAAGATGCCTTCTTCCAAGGTCAAGCTGGCGATCGCCAACGTCCTGAAGGACGAGGGCTATATTACCGACGCGCGCGTCATCAATCCCGGCCCCAAGCCGGAGCTGGAAATCGCGCTCAAGTACTACCAGGGCAAGCCCGTGATCGAGCGTCTGCAGCGCGCCTCGCGTTCCAGCCTGCGCGCCTACCGCGGCAAGAACGATCTGCCGAAGGTGCTCGGCGGCCTGGGTATCGCCATCATTTCCACGTCCAAGGGCATCATGACCGACCACCAGGCCCGCGCTGCGGGTGTGGGCGGCGAAGTCATCTGCCTGGTCGCCTGATCCAAGAGGAACCGACGATGTCACGTATTGCCAAGAAGCCGGTCGTCCTCCCCAAAGGCGTCGAGTTCAAGTCCGATGACGGTCGTTTCACCGTCAAGGGCGCCAAGGGCACGCTTAGTGTGGCCCAGCCTGCCGGCGTCGATGTGAAGGTGGAGAACAGCGAGCTGACGATGCAGCCCGCCGGCCCTGAACATGTCGCGCTGAGCGGCACCATCCGCACCCTGATCGCCAACATGGTGGCCGGTGTCAGTGAAGGGTTCGAGCGCAAGCTGGAACTGGTCGGCGTGGGTTACCGCGCTGCGATGCAGGGCAAGGATCTGAACCTGTCGCTGGGCTTCTCGCATCCGGTCGTGTTCTCGGCACCCGAGGGCATCACCATCGAGGTCCCGACCCAGACCGAGATCCTGGTCAAGGGTGCCGACAAGCAGCAGGTGGGCGAGGTCGCCGCCAAGATCCGTGCATTCCGTCCGCCGGAGCCCTACAAGGGCAAGGGCGTGCGTTATTCCGGCGAGAAGATCAACATCAAGGAAGCCAAGAAGGCCTAAGCGCTTCTACAGGTTCACCGGAACCTTCCGGTGTTCCTGGAAATCCGCTCCCTTCAGCTTTTCAAGGTCAGTCATGAACAAGAATATCGCTCGTCTGCGCCGCGCCAAGTCCACGCGTTCGCATATCCGCAAGCTCGGCGTCCCGCGTCTGTCGGTGCTGCGCACCGGCCAGCATCTGTACGCCCAGGTTTTCACCGCCGATGGTTCCAAGGTGCTGGCATCGGCCTCCACGCTGCAGACTTCCGTCAAGGAAGGCCTTGGCAGCACCAAGAACAAGGACGCCGCCGCGAAGGTCGGCCGCGTGATCGCCGAGCAGGCCAAGGCGGCCGGTATCGAGTCGGTCGCGTTCGACCGCTCCGGTTACCGCTATCATGGTCGCATCCAGGTGTTGGCCGATGCGGCACGTGAGGCCGGCCTGAAGTTCTGATGCATTTCCGGGCAGGACCTTGTCCTGTCCGGTGTTTCATGGGCGGGGTCCGCCCAGCGCGTTAGTCCACAACTACAAGCGGCAACAGCCGTAATCACTGAACAACGGAAACATTCACAATGAGCACGAACGATCGCGACAACGGCGACGGCATGCTGGAGAAGCTGGTTGCTGTCAACCGCGTCTCCAAGACCGTCAAGGGCGGCCGCCAGTTCACCTTCACCGCATTGACGGTGGTGGGCGACGGCAATGGCAAGGTGGGCTTCGGTTACGGCAAGGCGCGTGAAGTGCCGGTCGCGATCCAGAAGTCGATGGAAGCGGCACGCCGCGGTCTGGTCGACGTCAACCTGAAAAACGGCACCATCTGGTACCCGGTCAAGGCCAACCACGGCGCCGCGCGCGTGTTCATGCAGCCGGCTTCCGAAGGTACCGGCGTGATTGCCGGTGGCGCGATGCGCGCCGTGCTGGAAGCGGCCGGCGTCACGGACATCCTGGCCAAGGCCGTGGGTTCGCGTAACCCGATCAATCTGGTGCGTGCCACGATCAAGGGCCTGTCGGCGGTACAGTCGCCAGCCCAGGTCGCGGCCAAGCGCGGCAAGAGCGTGGAGGAACTGAGCCATGTCTGATAACGCCAAGACCATCAAGGTCCGTCTGGTCAAGGGCTTGGCCGGCACCCAGCAGCGTCACCGCCTGTCGGTGAAGGCGCTGGGCCTGAACAAGCTGAATGATGTGCGCGAGCTGCCGGACAATCCGTCCGTACGCGGCCTGATCAACCAGGTGTATTACCTGGTCCGCGTTGAGCAGTAACCCAAGGAGTCCGCACCATGCGTCTTAATACACTCAAGCCAGCAGATGGCGCCCGCCGCGAACGCACCCGCGTTGGCCGCGGTATCGGCTCCGGCCTCGGCAAGACCGCTGGCCGTGGTCACAAGGGTTCGTTCGCCCGCAGCGGCAAGGGCAAGATCAAGGCCGGTTTCGAAGGCGGCCAGATGCCGCTGCAGCGGCGCCTGCCGAAGGTCGGGTTCCGTTCGCGCATCAAGCACGAAACCGCCGAAGTGCTGCTCTACAAGCTGGCCCTGGTGGATGTAGAAACGATCGATTTCGCTGCGCTGCGTGCGGCCAAGCTGGTTCCGTCCACCGCCAAGTACGCCAAGATCGTCCTGAAGGGCGGTATCGACAAGAAGGTCGTGCTCAAGGGCATCGCAGTGACCGCAGGCGCGCGGGCCGCCATCGAGGCGGCCGGCGGCAGCATCGAGGAGTAATCCCTTGTCGCAGGCATCGAAAGCAGCCGCCGCCCTGGTGGGTTCTGGCAAGTTCACCGAACTTCGACAGCGCCTGCTGTTCGTGCTCGGCGCATTGATCATCTACCGCCTTGGCACCTATCTTCCGGTGCCGGGCGTGGACTCGGAGGCGATGCTGCGTTTCATGGAGCAGCAGCAGGGCACCATCGTGGACATGTTCAACATGTTCTCCGGTGGTGCGCTGGAGCGTTTCAGCCTGTTCGCGTTGAACGTGATGCCCTACATTTCCGCGTCGATCATCGTGCAGATGGCGTCGCAGATTTTCCCGAGCCTCCAGGCACTGAAGAAGGAAGGCGAATCCGGTCGTCGCAAGATCACCCAGTACACCCGTATCGGCACGATCCTGCTGGCGGTGTTCCAGTCCTACGGCGTGGCCTATGCGCTGCAGTCGCAGGGCGGTGGCACCGGCATGGACATCGTGATGGCGCCGGGCCCGGGCTTCCTGTTCACGGCGGTGATATCGCTGACCGCCGGTACCATGTTCCTGATGTGGCTGGGTGAGCAGGTGACCGAACGCGGTGTCGGCAATGGCATCTCGCTGATCATCTTCGCCGGTATCGTGGCCGGCTTGCCAAGCGCCGTGATCGGCACGCTTGAGCTTACCCGCAATGGCGAGCTGAGCGCATTCGCGGTGTTGGCCGTGTTTGTGATCGTGCTGGCGATCACCGCGTTCGTGGTGTTCGTGGAAATGGGCCAGCGCCGCATCACGGTGAACTATGCGCGCCGCCAGGGCGGCCGCCAGGCCTACATGAACCAGAGCTCGCACCTGCCGCTCAAGCTCAACATGTCCGGCGTGATCCCGGTGATCTTCGCCTCGTCGATCATCATGTTCCCAGCTACCGCATCCAGCTGGTTCGCTCAAGGCAGCGAAACCCGCTGGCTGCAGAACCTGTCCGCAGCGCTGGCCCCGGGCGAGCCGCTGCACCTGGTGCTGTATGCGCTGATGATCGTGGGTTTCACGTTCTTCTATACCGCGCTGGTGTTCAACTCGCAGGAAACCGCCGACAACCTGAAGAAGTCGGGCGCGCTGATCCCGGGCATCCGTCCGGGCAAGGCCACCGCCGACTACATCGATGGTGTGTTGACCCGGCTCACGGGCTGGGGTGCGCTTTATCTGGTGGCGGTGTGTCTGCTGCCCGAGTTCATGCGCATGGCGTGGGCGGTACCGTTCTATTTCGGCGGCACCTCGCTGCTGATCGTGGTCGTCGTGGTGATGGACTTCACCGCGCAGATCCAGGCCCATCTGATGTCGCATCAGTATGAGAGCCTGATGAAGAAGTCCAATCTGAAGAGCGGTTCGCGCGGCGGCTTCGCGCGCGGATAAGGCCGGTCCCATGCCCGCGCGGGAGTAGCGCGGGCGCCGTCCAGATGTATCGGACAGGCAAGGATCGGTTCTGTCGCTGGAGCCCGGGCACACTCCCCGGGCCGGGTCCTGATGCCGTGTTTCGCATCTGGGCTTTATGACAACCCGAAGCCATGTTATCATTTCCGGCTCACTGGGCTGGAAACAGCAACGAAATCATCGGAGAACGCGTAATGGCGCGCATTGCGGGCGTAAACCTTCCTGTCCAGAAGCATGTCTGGGTCGGGTTGCAGAGCATCTACGGCATTGGCCGAACCCGTTCCAAGCTTGTCTGCCAAGCAGCTGGCGTGGAATCCAGCATCAAGATTCGTGACCTCACCGAGGGCGACGTCGAGCGCCTGCGTGCCGAAGTCGGCAAGTACATCGTCGAGGGCGACCTGCGCCGCGAAATCGGCATCAACATCAAGCGTCTGATGGACCTGGGCTGCTACCGCGGCCTGCGTCATCGTCGTGGCCTGCCGATGCGTGGCCAGCGCACCAAGACCAATGCCCGCACCCGCAAGGGTCCGCGCAAGGCGATCAGGAAGTAAGGACCAGACATGAACAAGCAGGCCAAACAGCCGAAGAAGAAGATCCGTCGCGTCATTACCGACGGCATCGCGCATGTGCATGCGTCCTTCAACAACACGATCGTCACCATTACCGACCGCCAGGGCAACGCGCTTTCCTGGGCTACCTCTGGTGGCGCCGGTTTCCGCGGTTCGCGCAAGTCCACCCCGTTCGCGGCGCAGGTTGCCGCCGAGCGCGCCGGCAAGGCGGCGTTGGACTACGGTCTGAAGACGCTGGAAGTGCAGATCAAGGGCCCGGGTCCGGGCCGTGAGTCCGCCGTTCGTTCGCTGAACAACGTCGGCTACAAGATCACCAACATCATCGACGTGACGCCGATCCCGCACAACGGGTGCCGTCCGCCGAAGAAGCGCCGCGTCTAAAGGAGGCCGATACCATGGCACGTTATATTGGACCTACCTGCAAACTCGCACGTCGCGAGGGCGCGGATCTTTCCCTCAAGAGCCCGGCGCGTGCGCTGGATTCCAAGTGCAAGCTGGAGCAGAAGCCCGGCCAGCACGGTGCGGTCGCCAAGCGCGGCAAGCTGTCGGACTACGCCTTGCAGCTGCGTGAAAAGCAGAAGGTCAAGCGCATCTACGGCCTGCTGGAGCGCCAGTTCCGCAACTACTACAAGAAGGCCAGCACCAAGAAGGGCAACACCGGCGACAACCTGATGCAGTTGCTGGAAACCCGTCTGGACAACGTCGTCTACCGCATGGGCTTTGCCGTCACCCGTCCTTCCGCACGCCAGCTGGTGTCGCATCGCGGTGTGACCGTTAATGGCCAGATCGTCAACCTGCCGTCCTACCAGGTGCGTCCGGGTGATGCGATCGCCCTGACCGAGCGTGGCCAGCGCCAGCTGCGGGTGCAGGAAGCCCTGACCCTGTCGCAGGAGATGGATCTGTCCCCGCACTGGGTCGAAGTGGACGCGAAGAAGTTCAGCGGCCTGTTCAAGGCGGTGCCAGATCGCGCCGACCTTCCCTCGGACATCAACGAGGCGCTCATCATCGAGCTGTACTCGAAGTAATCGGAGTAAGCGCAATGTCAGTTACCGCTACCCAGGTGCTGCGTCCGCGCGGCCCGAACATCGAAACCCTCGGCCCGAACCGGGCCAGGGTCATCATCGAGCCGCTCGAGCGTGGTTATGGCCATACCCTTGGCAACGCCCTGCGTCGAGTGCTGCTGTCCTCGATCCCCGGCTTTGCCGTGACGGAAGTCGAGATCGACGGCGTGCTGCACGAGTACACCACGGTCGAAGGCCTGCAGGAAGACGTGCTCGAAGTCCTGCTGAACCTCAAGGACGTGGCGATCCGCATGCACAATGTCGATCAGACCGTGCTGACGCTGGAAAAGCAGGGCCCGGGCGTGGTCACCGCAGGTGACATCCAGGTTGACCACAATGTCGAAATCCTGAACCCGGACCACCTGATCTGCCACCTGACCAAGGACACCGCGCTGAGCATGCGGCTTAAGATCGAGCGTGGTTTCGGCTATCAGCCGGCTTCGGCCCGCCGCCGTCCGGATGAGGAAACCCGCGCCATCGGCAAGCTGGTGCTGGATGCCTCGTTCTCGCCGGTGCGCCAGGTGGCCTATGACGTTGAAAGCGCCCGTGTCGAACAGCGTACCGACCTGGACAAGCTGGTGCTGAACATCGAAACCAATGGCACGATCGACGCCGAGGAAGCGGTCCGTACCGCAGCCGACATCCTGACCGATCAGCTCTCGGTGTTCGGTGACTTCACCCAGCGCGAGCGCAGCACCACCAAGCAGCCCAGCACCGCCGGCATCGATCCGGTGCTGCTGCGCCCAATCGACGATCTGGAGCTGACGGTGCGTTCGGCCAACTGCCTGAAGGCCGAGAATATCTACTACATCGGTGACCTGATCCAGCGTACCGAGGTCGAACTGCTGAAGACCCCGAACCTGGGCAAGAAGTCGCTGACCGAGATCAAGGAAGTGCTGGCACAGCGCGGCCTGTCCCTCGGCATGAAGCTGGAAAACTGGCCGCCGGCCGGTCTCCAGCAGGGCATGCTCGGCTGATACCGGGTTGTCCGGCAGGCAGCGATCTGCTGCCTGCTGCCATCAGATCCGGGCAAGGATGACCGGGTCGGCACTACAAGACCAACAATGTTGCGCCAGGACGGCTTCAGCAAAGAACCGCTTCAACCTTCACAGGATCAATCACCATGCGCCACCAGAAATCCGGTCGCAAGTTCAACCGCACCAGCTCGCACCGCGAAGCGATGTTCCGCAACATGGCGGCTTCGCTGATCAAGCACGAGCTGATCAAGACCACCCTGCCCAAGGCCAAGGAATTGCGCCGCGTGGCCGAGCCGCTGATCACCATCGGCAAGGTCGATGGCGTGGCCAACCGCCGCCTGGCCTTCGCGCGTCTGCGCGACAAGGAAGCGGTCGGCAAGCTGTTTGTCGAGCTTGGCCCGCGCTACCAGGCACGTCCGGGCGGCTACCTGCGCATCCTCAAGTGCGGCTTCCGCGATGGCGACAACGCGCCGATGGCCTATGTCGAACTGGTGGATCGCCCGCGTGCGGTCGACACCGCAGTTGACGGGGACGAGTGATCTCCCGAATTCTCCGTTCATAGTGCTTCAGATTGCAGGCCCCGTACAGTAATGTCGGGGCCTGTGTCGTTCAGAGGCGGGATTGAATTCCCGGGAGCGTTTGGTCGTCCATTCCGATAAATGCGGGTCTCTGCTCCGCAGGATTTTGATCGCCTCGCTCGGGTTTTGTGCGCTGGTGTTGGTGGCACTGCGTTTCTTCGCGCTGGAAAGAGCACCGCCTGGTTTTTATCTGGATGAGGCCGCGATCGCAGCCCAGGCGATGTGCGTGGCGGAAACCTGGCGTAGTGCCGATGGAAGCATCGGCATGTTTGCGCCGGTGCTGGCCGGCGGCTATGTCACGCCCGTCACGCTGTGGTTGTCGGCCGGCTGGATCCATCTGTTCGGCGATACGCCGGCCGCTTTCCGTGCGCTTGCGGCAGTGATGGGGTTGATGAGTATTGTGGCTGTGGTTTTCGGCGCGCGCGCATGGCAGCGAAAATCGGGTTCATGGGACATGCTGTCCTGGGGCATGGCGGTATTGTTGGTGTTCACTTCACCATGGCTGTTTCACCTTTCACGTGTCTACTGGGATCCGATTTTTGCAGTGGCGATGTGGAGCGTGGCGCTGGCTTTCTGGTGCGTTTGGTACCAAATGCGCAGACCGGTGCTGCTGTTCGGACTGGGGGTGTTTGCGTCACTGGCGATGCTCAGCTATCCGCCTTTCCGCGTCGGTGTGCCGCTCTCGCTGTTGGTCATGCTGCTGCCGTTCCGAGGATGGCGATGGGCAGACTGGGGGGCACTCGTCGGCGGTGGCTTTGTGGGTCTGTTGCCGTTGCTGGACACCGTTGGGGATGGAGATTTTTGGTTCCGTAGTAACTATCTGGCGGTCTGGAGTTCCTATCACTTTCAGCGGACCGGTGGCTCGTTGTGGGATGTGCCCGGCATGGTACTGCGCAACTTCGCATTGCATCTGGATCCGCGCTTCTGGTTGCTGGATGGAGATGCCAACCGAAGGCACAGCACCGGCTTCGGCGGGCTGATGAGCCCGGCGGAGGCACTGGCTCTGGTGACACTGCTGGTACTCGTGATCCGGCAGCGGTTGCGAGCGGAAATGCGGATACTGCTGTTGATTCTGGTCGGTCTGCTTCCCGCTGCGTTGACTTGGCAGTTGCCGCCGCATGCCTTGCGCGGATTGATGGCCGCACCTGCGGTCCTGCTCGCCGCAGTGCTCGGGGTCGAGCAGTTGCGTCAGCGTCTCCCGCAGGTGGCCCCGGCGCTTGTTACTGCATTGGCGCTGGGCTTTTTCGGGTTCTATGCGAACCACTATTTCACCCGTTATCCCGCGGTCTCAAAGGACTGGTACGACGTGGACACCATCGCGCGCTGGATGGAAACCCATGAATGGGATCAGCCCCGGCAGGTGTTGTCTTACCAGTATTTCCGCATGAGCATGGATGGCGAGAGCTGCCTTGCCGGATGGGAAACCCCGCCATGAAGCCGTTCTCCGGCGCGCGCAGCCGCAGCACGCTGGGCTGGATCGCGCTGGTCTGCGCCTGGGGTGCAATGCTGATGCTTGCGCTGCATGGCGGGGTCATCGGTGACGAGGCCGTGCATTGGCCACAGGTCCAGCGTTTTCTGCATGGCGACTACCGGGTGTTCAGCCAGTGGCTGACCAACGTGCCGGGGTATCACTGGCTGGTGACGGCGCTGCTGTGGCCACTGGGCGTGGATGGGCTGGGCTGGGGCAGGGCGCTGGGTGGCATCTTCGTACTGGCGTGCCTGTGGACGATGTATCGCATCCGTCTTGTGCTGCATCGGCAAGACGCACACCGTACGACCGTCCAGTTGTTTTTCCTGCCCGTGCTGCTGGTCTATGGCTGGTTGGCTTATACGGATGTGCCGGCACTGGCTTTCCTGCTCGGTGCATTGCTGGCAAACCTGCGTAGCCGGCACGCGCTGTCGGCGGCGTTGCTGCTGGCCTCGATGGCGATGCGGCAGAATCAGGTGTTATGGGCAGCGTTTCTGGCGGTGTTCGCCGCCTGGCCTGTGTTGATGCGTGATCGCTGGCGTGTGTGGTGCAGTTGGCGGGAGTTGTGGGCGATAGGCTGGCCTTACGCGATCTGCGTGCTGGTGTTCCTCGTCTACTGGTGGTGGAACGGCTCGATTTCGTATTCCTCCGAGCAGGCCAGGGCGCATCCGGACCTGGTCTGGCATGTGGGCAACCCCATATTTCTGCTTGTACTGGCTGCGATGTTGTTCCCGTTGCAGATCATTGCAGGCTGGCAGCGTGGCATCGCGTGCCTGCGCGAGGGTGAGTGGTTGTGGTTGTTGCTGCCGATTGCAGTGTTCCTGTTGTACGCATGGCAGTTCCAGGTGGATCACCCCTACAACCGGCCGATGGGCATCTCCTTGCGCAACCAATGGTTGCAGGTGGTGGCGCAGCAGTCCTGGGCATGGTGGGCATTCGGCCTGGCGGCAACGTGGGCAAGCGTGGGTCTGGCCTTTGCGCGTTACACCACACCGCAGGGCTGGCTGTGGTTGCCATTCTCGTTGCTGTTCGTGGGTGCCTCGTGGATGATCGAAACGCGCTATGTGCTGGTGCCGTTCGTGCTGTTCCTTGCGTTGCGGCGACCGGAAAGTGCGTGGGCTGAGCGGGTTACACTTGCTGGCTGGATCGTGCTGTCGGGCTGGTTGGTGTGGAACGTGTTCGATCACCGCTTCATGTTGTGAACGTTGTCCGTTGCGCGCGGTCCAAGCGCTGATCTTTTCATTCCTCAATCCGAGTGTGCCGATGAATCCGCTTTCCTGGCCGTTCCGTGTGCAGTTTCTTGCTGGTGTGCTGGTCTGTGCCGGCTTGCTGGGCTATGCGTTGTATGCGCAGTACCGGATGTTCCTGGACCCGTGTCCGCTGTGCATCTTCCAGCGTGTGGTGTTCATGGTGATGGGCGCGGTGTTTCTGCTTGGCGCCTTGCATGGACCGAGGGGCTGGGGGCGCAAGGTGTATGGGGTGCTGGTGTTTCTGGTGTCGATGGTCGGGGTCGGGATCGCCGGGCGCCACGTCTGGCTGCAGAGTCTGCCGCCGGGCGATGTGCCGGCCTGCGGCCCGGGGCTGGAGTACATGATGGAGGCGTTTCCGTTGAGCAAGACCTTGTCGATGGTGTTCACCGGTTCGGGTGAATGCGCCAATGTGGACTGGAGCTTTGTTGGCCTGTCGATGCCGGCGTGGACGCTGATCTGCTATGTGTTGCTGGGCGCGGGCGCACTCTGGGCCGGGTTTCGTCGGCGCTGATCCGGGCGGGCAGGGGAACACGGGAAGACGCGCAGCCGCCAGCGTGCTGTGGCATTATCGTGCACCGCATCATTTTCGGCCGTCCGCATGAGTGCTCCAGAATTCCGCCCTGAACCCGTTCGCCAGCCCGACGACTGGTCTCCGACGTCCTGGCAATCACGTACGGCACTGCAGCAGCCCGGTTATCGCGACCAGGCGGCGCTTGAAGCCGCCAAGGCGGAACTGGCGACGTTGCCGCCGCTGGTCACCTCGTGGGAAATCTTCGAACTCAAGCGGCAGCTGGCCGAGGCGCAGGAAGGCAAGCGCTTCCTGCTGCAGGGCGGAGACTGTGCCGAGAGTTTTGCCGATTGCGAATCCGGGCTGATTTCCAACCGGCTCAAGGTGCTGCTGCAGATGAGCGTGGTGCTGGTGCATGGCCTGCGCCTGCCGGTGGTACGCGTGGGCCGTTTCGCCGGGCAGTACGCCAAGCCGCGTTCGGCCGATACCGAAACCCGCGATGGTGTCACGTTGCCGTGCTATCGCGGTGATCTGGTCAATGCGTCACCTTTCACGGCCGAAGCACGCGAGCCCGATCCGCGCCGCATGATCAAGGGTCACGCGCGTTCGGCGCTGACGATGAACTTCGTCCGTGCGCTGATCGAAGGCGGCTTCGCCGATCTGCATCACCCCGAATACTGGGATCTGGACTGGATGCGGCATTCGCCGCGCGCAGCTGATTACCAGTACATGATCAGCGCGATTGGTGACGGCGTGCGTTTCATGGAGACGCTTTCAGGTACCTCGATCCACAACCTCAACCGGGTCGATTTCTTCACCTCGCACGAGGCCCTGCTGCTGCCGTACGAGGAATGCCTGACCCGGCAGGTGCCGCGTCAGTGGGGCTGGTTCAACCTGTCCACACATTTCCCATGGATCGGTTTGCGCACCGCAGCAATCGATGGGGCGCATGTCGAGTACATGCGCGGCCTGCGCAACCCGATCGCGGTCAAGGTGGGGCCATCGGTCACGCCCGATCAGCTGATCGAACTGATCGACCGCCTCAACCCGGACAACGAAGCCGGCCGCCTGACGCTGATCCACCGCATGGGCCGCGCCAATATCGAAAAGGGCCTGCCGCCGCTGTTGGAAGTGGTCAAGCGTGAAGGCCGGCGTGTGCTGTGGGTGGCCGATCCGATGCACGGCAATACCGAGTCCGTCGCCAACGGAGTCAAGACGCGCCGCTTCGAGAACATCCTGGGCGAGCTGGAACTGGCCTTCGACCTGCACGCCGCAGCCGGCACCCGCCTGGGCGGCGTGCATCTGGAACTGACCGGCGAGAACGTCACCGAATGCCTGGGCGGTGCCCGTGATCTGACCGAAACCGATCTGGCCCGCGCCTACCGCTCCACCGTCGATCCGCGGCTGAACTACGAGCAATCGCTGGAGCTGGCGATGCTGATTGTGCGCAAACGCGGAGTGCTGCCGGCGGCGTTGTAATCACGCGGCCGGTTGGCTGCGCTATTGCTTGCCCGCCGCGCGCAGCACATCAGGCAATGGCACCGGCTGGCCACTGGCACGATCAATCCAGACCAGCACGACTTCGCCATCGGCATGCAGCACGCTGCCGTCGGCCGATTCGATCCGGTTGGCGATGGTCAGGCTGGTGCTGCCGACGCGCGCGATGGATTGGGTGACGATGACCTCGGCTGGCCAGCTGATCGGCATGCGGTAGTTCAATTGCACCGCAGCCATCACCGGCACTGCGGCCACTTCGCCCCAATCGTCGGCCAGGGTGTGCAGCCACTGCACCCGGGCTTCTTCCAGATAGCGCAGGTAGTTGGCGTTGTTGACGTGGTTGAAGGCGTCCAGATCGCCCCAGCGCACCGGGATGCGGTACTGGAAGGCGGACGGCGGTGAAGTGGTGTGGCTCATGCGGTTTTCCGTTTTTGTTCGGCGGGTTGCAGCAGCGGCATGAGGAAGCGGCCGGTGTGCGAATCGGGTGTGGCGGCGACGGTTTCCGGGGTGCCGGCGACCAGGATGGTGCCGCCGCGATGGCCGCCTTCGGGGCCAAGATCAACGATCCAGTCGGCGGTCTTGATGACGTCCAGATTGTGTTCGATGACGATCACCGTGTTGCCGTCATCGCGCAGGCGGTGCAGGACCGCGAGCAGTTGTTCGATGTCGTGGAAATGCAGGCCGGTGGTGGGTTCGTCCAGGATGTAGAGCGTGCGCCCGGTGTCGCGCCGCGACAGCTCCTTGGACAGTTTCACGCGCTGCGCCTCGCCGCCGGAAAGTGTCGTCGCCGGCTGCCCGAGCTTGATGTAGGACAGGCCCACCTGCATCAGTGTTTCCAGCTTGCGGGCGATTGACGGCACCGGCTGGAACAGCGTGAAGGCATCCTCCACCGTCATGTCCAGCACGTCGTGGATGGTGTGGCCCTTGTAGGTGATGTCGAGCGTCTCGCGGTTGTAGCGCTTGCCGCCGCAGACATCGCAGGGCACGTAGACATCAGGCAGGAAGTGCATCTCGACCTTGATCAGGCCATCGCCCTGACAGGCTTCGCAGCGCCCGCCCTTGACGTTGAAGCTGAAGCGCCCCGGCGTGTAGCCGCGCGCGCGCGCCTCGGGCATTTGCGCGAACAGCTCGCGCAGCGGCGTGAACAGGCCGGTATAGGTGGCAGGGTTGCTGCGCGGAGTGCGGCCGATCGGCGCCTGGTTGATGTCGACCACCTTGTCGAACAGTTCCATGCCCTCGACCGCGCGATAGGGTGAAGGCTGGGTCGAGGCGCCATTGAGCTGGGCTGCGGCGATCGGGTGCAGCGTGCTGTTGATCAGGGTCGACTTGCCCGATCCGGAAACACCGGTGACGCAGGTGAACAGGCCGGCGGGAATCGCCAGATCCACGTCCTTCAGATTGTTGCCGTGCGCACCGCGCAGGTGCAGCCACTGGTCCGGCTGCGGCGTCTTGCGTTCGGCTGGCAGCGCGATGCCACGCTTGCCGGAAAAGAACTGGCCGGTGATCGAGCGTTCGCTGGCGATGATGTCGGCCAGCTGACCCTGCGCCACGACCTCGCCACCGTGCACGCCGGCGCCCGGGCCGATGTCGACGATGTGGTCGGCCAGCCGGATCGCGTCTTCGTCGTGTTCCACCACGATCACGGTATTGCCCAGATCGCGCAGCCGCGTCAGCGTGCCGAGCAGGCGTTCGTTGTCGCGCTGGTGCAGGCCGATGGATGGCTCGTCCAGCACATACATCACGCCGACCAGGCCGGCGCCGATCTGGCTGGCCAGCCGGATGCGCTGGGCTTCGCCGCCGGAGAGCGAATCGGCCTGGCGGTCCAAGGTCAGGTAATCCAGCCCGACATCGACCAGGAAGCGCAGCCGCTCGCGGATTTCCTTGACGATGCGCTGCGCGATCTCGCCGCGCCAACCGTCCAGTTCAAGCGTGCCGAACCAGCGGTCGGCCGCGTCGATTGGCAATGCGGTCAGCGCCGGTAGCGTGCTGTCGCCGACCCAGACGTGGCGCGCGGCCCGGTTCAGGCGCTGGCCTTCGCACTCCGGGCAGGGGCGGTTGCTGATGAAGCGCGAAAGCTCCTCGCGCACCTGCGAGGATTCGGTTTCCCGATAGCGCCGCTCCAGATTCGGCAGGATGCCTTCGAAGCGGTGCTTGCGCTGGCTGCGGCCGCCGGCCTCGGTGATGTGGGTGAACGCGATGGCGTCCTTGCCGCTGCCGTGCAGCACCGCCTGGCGCGCGGTTTTGGGCAGTTCCTGCCACGGCGTATCGATATCGAAGTCATAGTGCCGGGCGAGCGCGGCGATCAGCTGGAAGTAATAATGGCTGCGTCGGTCCCAGCCGCGGATCGCGCCGGCCGCCAGACTCAGTTCCGGGTGCGTGACGACCCGGTCCGGGTCGAAATACTGGCTCACGCCCAGACCATCGCAGCTCGGGCAGGCGCCCATCGGCGCATTGAACGAGAACAGCCGCGGTTCCAGTTCCGGCAGCGCGTAATCGCAGACCGGGCAGGAATAGCGCGAGGAGAACAGATGCTCCGGCGCCTGCGGATCGTCCATGTCGACCACGCGCGCCAGGCCATCGCCCAGGCGCAATGCCGTCTCGAAGGATTCGGCCAGGCGCTGCTTGATGTCCTCGCGCGGGCGGAAGCGGTCGATCACCGCTTCGATCGTGTGCTTGACGCGCAGTGCCAGCTTGGGCGGATCGTCCAGCTCGATCACCTCACCATCGACGCGCGCGCGCACCAGCCCCTGCGCGCGCAGCTGCTCGAACACCTGCACGTGTTCGCCCTTGCGCTCACGGATCACTGGGGCCAACAGCATCCAGCGTCGCTCGGGATCCAGTGCCAGGGTCGCATCGACCATCTGGCTGACGGTCTGTGCTTCGAGCGCAAAATCATGTTCCGGACAGCGCGGCGTGCCGACCCGCGCGTACAGCAACCGCAGATAGTCGTAGATTTCGGTGATCGTGCCGACGGTGGAGCGCGGATTGTGGGAGGTGGATTTCTGCTCGATCGAAATCGCCGGCGACAGCCCCTCGATATGGTCCAGATCCGGCTTTTCCATCACCGAGAGGAACTGGCGCGCGTACGAGGACAGCGATTCGACATAGCGCCGCTGGCCTTCGGCGTAGATCGTGTCGAACGCCAGCGAGGACTTGCCCGAGCCGGACAGGCCGGTGATCACGATCAGCCGGTCGCGCGGCAACTCCAGATCGATGTTCTTGAGGTTGTGCGTGCGCGCACCGCGCAGGCGGATGGTGTCCATGCAGGAGCCTGTTGAAGCCGACCGGCGATTTTAGCAGTGCGCCGGCGCGCATCCGTTCAGGGGCGGGCAGGGAAACGGGCTTGCCGACACCATCTGCTGCTGCCGGGATGTTTGACGCGGCGCATCGTTTGCGCGAAAATTGGCGGTCTTCCCGTGCCAGTGGCCGATCTTCCGGCTGTCCGGTGCCGGGATGACGCCATCCGGTGCTGTGGCCCTGCGGCCGGCCGGATGGGCATATCCCAGAATAACTACAGAGGTATCGATATGTCGTATGCAGTCATCGTGACTGGTGGCAAGCAGTATCGCGTGATGGAAGGTGAGACGCTGCGGGTCGAAAAGCTGGACGCCGAAGTCGGCGCCACGGTCGATTTCGACCAGGTGCTGCTCGTGGGCACCGGCGAGGATGTGCGCGTTGGCGATCTGTCCGGCGTGAAGGTCAGTGCCACGGTCAAGGCGCACGGCCGCGCGGACAAGATCCGCATCATCAAGTTCCGCCGCCGCAAGCACCATCGCAAGCAGATGGGCCACCGTCAGCACTACACCGAAATCCAGATCACCGGCATCGCCGGCTGATCACGTAGCAGGAGACACCCCTCATGGCACATAAAAAGGCAGGCGGCAGTACCCGCAACGGCCGCGATTCCAATCCCAAGTATCTGGGCGTGAAGATCTACGGTGGCCAGGCCATCGAGGCCGGCAACATCATCGTGCGTCAGCGCGGCACCCAGTTCCATCCGGGTCCGGGCGTGGGCCTGGGCCGCGATCACACGCTGTTCGCGCTGGTCGATGGCACGGTCGAATTCTCGACCAAGGGCCCGAACAGCCGTCGCACGGTCAGTGTGGTTTCGGCCTGATCCATCGCCTGATCGCATCACAAGGCCCCGCTTCGGCGGGGTTTTGTTTTTTTGCGGGGTGGGAATCGTGGATTTCCTTCCCATTCCCAGTAAGGAAGAAGGGGCGAAGGTGAGGGTGCGCTCGAAGCGCGCTGTGATCCCTGCCTTTTTGTCCCGTGCCGTTTCCACTGCCGTCACGCTACGCTTGTCCCAATCCCGATTTCCCATTTCCGATTCCCCGCCCCCATGAAACTCGTAGACGAAGCAGACATCCTGGTAAAGGCCGGCAACGGCGGCAACGGCTGCGTCAGCTTCCGGCGCGAGAAATTCATCCCGAAGGGCGGCCCGGATGGTGGTGATGGCGGCAACGGCGGCAGCGTCTGGCTGGTGGCCGACGAGAACCTCAACACCCTGGTCGACTTCCGCCACGAGCGCCGTTTCCGTGCCGAGCGCGGCCAGGACGGCATGGGCCGCCAGATGTACGGCAAGGGCGGTCAGGATCTGGAAATCCGGGTGCCGGTCGGGACCGTGGTGACCAACCTGGCAACCGAGGAGGTCATCGTCGATCTGGTGCGTCATGGTCAGCGCTTCAAGGTCGCGCAGGGCGGCCGCGGTGGCTTGGGGAATATGCACTTCAAGAGTTCCACCAACCGCGCGCCGCGTCGTGCAACGCCCGGTACCGAGGGCGATGAGCGCGAGCTGCGGCTGGAACTCAAATTATTGGCCGATGTGGGCATGCTGGGCTTTCCCAATGCCGGCAAGAGCACCTTCATCCGCGCGGTTTCCGCTGCGACGCCGCGCGTGGCCGATTACCCGTTCACGACGCTGTACCCCAGCCTGGGCGTGGTCAGCATCGAGCGTGACCGCAGCTTCGTGGTGGCCGACATCCCGGGCCTGATCGAAGGCGCGGCCGAGGGCGCCGGGCTGGGCGTGACCTTCCTCAAACACGTGCAGCGCACCCGCATCCTGTTGCATGTGGTGGACGCGGCACCGTTCGAAATGGACTGCGACCCGGTTGAAACCATCGTTGCCGAAGTGCGCACGATCGAAGGCGAACTGGCGCGTTTTGATCCGGCGCTGCTGGAAAAGCCGCGCTGGCTGTTGCTCAACAAGATCGACCTGCTGCCCGAAGACGAGCGCGAGGAGCGGGTGGCAGCGGTGCTGGCTGCGCTGGAGTGGGAGGCGCCTGCGTTCGCGATCTCGGCGATCGCCAAGGAGGGAACACGTGCGGTGTGCCTGCGTCTGATGGAAGCATTGGACACGATCCGGGCTGAAGCCCGCGAAGCCCAGGCTGTTGCCGAAGCGGCGCCGACCCAGGTGCCGGAGGTGCAAGCGGAGCAGCCGGCACAGGACGGGCCCGAGGCATCCGGGCCGGATGAAGACGACGTGCGCTGAATCGCGTCCGGACTGTCGTCAATCCTGCGTCCGATCTGAAACGACACGCTGTGCCGATGCGCGATTTCCGCCCGAACTGGACGGGTCTGGTATCGGAACGCAGGCGGCCGGGTGCGCGCAACTATCCGGAGCGGTGTGATTTCCCGATGACCACGGCTCGCCGGTTTCCCGGCGGTCTAAGCCCGTTGCGGCTCGAATGTCAGTGGCTGGCCCCGGTTCGGCCCGCGGATCGCCTTTTCCTTCAGGCAAAAACAAGGCCGGCAAAAGCCGGCCCTGTCAGGGTTCCCGATGCTGCGTCGCGCCGGTCAGGCGGCGGCGATCGCGCGGATGCGCGCGGTCAGGCGGCTCTTGTGACGAGCGGCCTTGTTCTTGTGGATCAGGCCGCGGGCGGAATAGCGGTCGAGGATCGGCTCGGCGATCTTGTAGGCTTCCTGCGCGCCGGTGGCGTCATTGGCCTGGATGGCCTTGAGGACTTTCTTCACGGATGTGCGCAGCATCGAGCGCTGGCTGGCGTTGCGCGCATTGCGAACGACGGCCTGGCGAGCGCGCTTCTTCGAGGACTTGATGTTGGCCAAGGGAGTGCTCCTGGGAATTCGGGTGGCAGAATCGGGGGAAAGACCGCCAATTATGGATATTTGCTGATGTCAAGTCAATTGGCAGGTGCGCGATGACACGCGAAAGCGGCCTGTTCCGCTCCACTGCGGTGTTCGGGGCGATGACGCTGCTCTCGCGCCTGGCCGGGTTTGCGCGCGACGTGCTCCAGGCCCGGCTGTTTGGTGCCGGCAATCTGGTGGATGCGTTCACCGTGGCGTACCAGGTGCCGAACTATTTGCGCCGCATCTTCGCCGAAGGCTCGTTCGCCTCGGCTTTCGTGCCGGTGCTGTCGGAACTGCGCCAGAAAGGAGATGAGCAGGCGCTGCGTTCGTTCGTGGACCATGTCGCCGGTGCGCTGTGCGCGGTGCTGCTGCTGGTGACCGGCGTGGGAATGCTGGCGGCGGCGTGGATCGCGATGCTGATGGCGCCGGGTTTCGCGGCCGAACCGGGCAAGCTGGCGCTGACCGGGGACATGCTGCGGATCGTGTTCCCGTACCTGTTCTTCGTCTCGATGACGGCCTTTGCCGGCGGTGTGCTGAACAGCTTCCAGCGTTTTGCGTTGCCGGCGCTGACACCAGTGTTGCACAACCTGGCGGTGATCACGGCGATGCTGTGGCTGGCCTCGCATCTGGAGCGGCCGATCATGGCGCTGGCCTGGGGTGTGCTGGCCGCTGGCGTGATCCAGATGCTGGTGCTGTGGCCGGCGCTGCGGCGGGTCGGTCTGTTCCCGCGGCTGCGGCTGGATTTCCGGCATCCGGGCGTGCGGCGGGTGTTCACACTGATGCTGCCGACGCTGTTTTCCTCGTCGGTGGCGCAGTTGAACCTGATCGTGGGCACGATCTTCGCGTCGCTGCTGGTGGAAGGCAGCCGCGCCTATCTGTACTACTCGGATCGGCTGGTGGAACTGCCGCTGGGGCTGTTCGGCGTCGCGCTGGGCACAGTGATCCTGCCGCACCTGTCGCGCCGCCATGCCGATACCGACGCCGCCGGTTTCAGTGCGTCGCTCGACTGGGGCCTGCGCACCGTGCTGCTGGGTGCGGTGCCGGCGGCGCTGGGCCTGCTGGCACTGGCCGAACCGCTGACCGCGACGATCTACCAGCGCGGCGAATTCGACGCCCGAGCCAGCGCGATGACTGCGCTGAGCCTGTCGGCGATGAGTCTGGCGATCCCGGCCTTCATGCTGACCAAGGTGCTGGCGCCGGCGTTCTACGCACGCCAGGACACCAAGACCCCGATGCGCGCGGCGATCATCACCGTGGCGCTGAATATCAGCCTGATCGTGGTAATCACCACACCGCTGTGGTGGTACGAAGTGCCCGGTGCGCACGCCGGCATCGCGGCTGCGACGGCGTTGGCCGGCATCGGCAACGCGGTGCTGCTGTGGCGTTATGTGCGCCGTGCCGGCGTCTGGCAACCGGCGCCGGGCTGGGGAAGGGTGTTGCTGCGCATCGCGCTGGCCGGGGCTGCGATGGTGGTGATGCTGCTGGCGCTGCGGTATGGGCCGTGGGACTGGCGCGCATTGTCCGGCCTGGCGCGCTGGCTCTGGCTGCTGGGCACGATCGGCGTGGGTGCGCTGACCTATGGCGCGGTGCTGCTGGCGCTGGGGTGGCGGGTGCGCGAACTGCGCCATGCCGCGTAGGCGCGGTGCGGGGAGCGCTATACTGCGGCGTTCCTTTCCGTCCTCTATCCACGACGACCACCCGTGACCGGTTCCGGCTCCGCTCCCCGACTTTTCCGCGATATCGACGGCCCCGCGCTGTGCCCGCAGGGCAGCGTGGTCTGCATCGGTGCTTTCGATGGTCTGCATCTGGGCCATCAGGCGTTGATCCGGGCGGCAGCCGAGGCGGCAAAAAATCGTGGACTGCCGCTGGCGGTGCTGAGTTTCGAGCCGCTGCCGCGCGAGTTCTTCGCACGCGGGGAAAAGCCGCCGCGTCTGGTGCTGCCACGCGGCAAGGTCGAAGGGCTGGTCGGGCTGGGTGCCGATGTCATCGGCCTGCTGCGCTTCAACGCCGCGATGACGGCGATGGCGCCGGAGATGTTCATCCAGCGCGTGCTGATTCAGCGGCTGGCGGCGCGGGAAGTCTGGGTCGGGCGCGATTTCCGCTTTGGCCACAAGCGTGCCGGCGATCCGGAATTGCTGCGTGAAGTTGGCGCCAGCGCCGGATTCAGCACCCACGGCATCGAGGATGTGATGCTGGAGGGCGAGCGTGTATCCAGTTCCTGCATCCGCCAGGCGCTGGTCGACGGCGAACTGGACATGGCCGCACGCCTGCTGGGCCGGCCCTATGCGATCGCCGGGCGCGTGGTGCGCGGCGCGCAACTCGGGCGACAGCTGGGCTATCCGACCGCCAACCTGCGATTCGGTGGCAAGCGGCCCGCGCTCAGCGGCATCTATGCCACCCGTGTGCATGGTGTAGGTGACGCACCGTGGCCGAGTGTTTCCAGTCTTGGCACGCGGCCCACGGTAAACGGCCGCGAGCCGTTGCTGGAAGCCCACCTGTTTGATTTCGAAGGTGATCTTTACGGGCGTCGCATCGAAGTGGAGTTCGTCGCCAAGCTGCGCGAGGAACTGAAGTTCGATGATCTGGAAACGATGGTCGAGCAGATCCACCGTGATGCCGATGACGCGCGCCGCGTGCTGGGTGCGGCAGCGGTGGCCTCACTCCAGCAGTCTTCGTCCTGAGCGGTCCAGGGCTCGGGCGCCGGGCGCTTGCAAGCAGGATACGAAGCCATTGCGGTGGATCAAGGCTGGGTCGCGCGCTCACTGGCAACGGCCTGCACCGCGTGACGGCACCTCACCGCTGTGCGGGAGGTGCCGTGAAATGCGGTAGCCAGGGCTGATCTGGTTACGGCTTGTGGATCCGTGTCACTGGTCATGCCCAAGTTGCGGTAGCCCGCCACCAGCGTGCCGCATGTCGCGCGCGGTGCGGTCGGCGGCGGACTGGACCATCGCCCATTCCCGCACGGTCAGGCAGTTCTTGGACTTCATGCGGGTGCCGACCTTGGCTTCCAGCTTGCAGATGATGCGGTCCGCGTCGTTGTCGATCAGGATGGCGTTGATGCGTTCCTGTGCGTTCATCAGTTCCACCTCGTCACGCTTGGCGAGCTTGGAATTGTTTTCGTCACGCTTGATCAGCAGGCGGGTGACCCGGTTCAGGTCGGAATCGACCGCCGCGCGGTCGCGTTCGGCCAGGTGCGAGTAACGCCCGTCCTGCATTTCCTTGCGGATCTCTACGGCCTGGGCTTCGAACTCGGCGGCCGAATCGATAGCGAACTCCCATTTCTTTTCGGCGGCGTGGCCGGTGAGCGGGACCAGAAGAGTCAAGACCACGGCCATGATGAGTGGCAGGGTGAAGGTTTGGAGTTTCATTGACACAGGATTCCTGAATTGTAGGGGGGATGCAGGAAGTGAAGCGGCTCCTTGTGCAAGCCGTGCCACCGTCCACGATCATAGCCACGCGGCACCGCCGCTGCACGGGCACGAACTGTGAACTGCGGCACGGCCTGACGCACGGCTGGCCGTGTTGCTGTCGCTTCCGTACCTGGCGGCGTTGCATCAGGATGCACGGTGGCCGGCGGCCTGGACACCAGGAGTGACAGCCGAAGCCCGCCAACCACTACGGGAACAGGGCCGCCATGGCTATAATCTGGCGTTGCCTTCAGCCCGCGATCCGAATATTCCGGACTGCTTGTCTGGCATCCTGCATCGTGACCTGCCGGTCACTGTTTCCGACGGTCCTGTGAAGCACAGGGCGTTCGCCCATGTGCGGCGGGCAGTGCGCGCAACGCCGGTGCCGGTGGTGGTCCGCATGGCGGGCAGAGCAGGGCGGCCGCCGTGCGGGATGCGGCGGCGCTTTCCATTTTTCCACCCGCATTCTGAGCAGGCCTGCCCGTGAGTCGCGACTACAAAGCCACCATCCATCTGCCCGCCACCGATTTCCCGATGCGCGGCGACCTGCCCAAGCGCGAGCCTGCGACGCTGGAAAAGTGGCAGAAGCTCGATGTCCACGCGCGCCTGCGCAGCGAACGCGCCGGCAAGCCGCGCTTCGTGCTGCATGACGGCCCGCCCTATGCCAACGGCGCGATCCATCTGGGCCATGCGGTCAACAAGATCCTGAAGGACATCATCGTCAAGTCGCGCTCGCTGGCCGGCTTCGACGCGCCGTATGTGCCCGGCTGGGATTGCCACGGCCTGCCGATCGAGCTGGCGGTGGAGAAAAAGCACGGCAAGGTCGGCGTCAAGCTGGATGCCGTGGCGTTCCGCGAGAAATGCCGTGAATACGCGAACGCGCAGATCGACCTGCAGCGCGCCGACTTCAAGCGCCTGGGCGTGATCGGCGACTGGGACAATCCGTACCGCACCCTGGATCGCAGCTTCGAGGCGGCCGAACTGCGCGCGCTGGCGAAGATCGTCGGGAACGGTCATCTGGCGCGCGGCGTGAAGCCGGTGCACTGGTGCTTTGACTGCGGCTCGGCGCTGGCCGAGGCCGAGATCGAATATGCCGACAAGACCTCGTCGGCGGTGGATGTGGCCTATGACGCGGTCGATCCGGCGGCGCTGGCGGCGACGTTCGGCGTGACGGACCTGCCCGCGGATGCCATCGTTGCGGTGCCGATCTGGACCACGACGCCGTGGACGCTGCCGGCCTCGCTGGCAGTCTCGCTCGGGCCGGAACTGGAGTACGCGCTGGTGCGCGGCGCAACGCGTGGCGACCGTCCGCTGTGGTTGGTACTGGCCGCCGATCTGGTCGAAGCCGCCGCCACGCGTTACGGCATCGAGGCACCGCAGGTCGTGGCGCGAACCACCGGCACAGCACTGGAAAACCAGCCGCTGCAACACCCGTTCTACGACGAGCGCCAGGTGCCGATCATCGTCGGCGACCATGTTTCGGCCGAGGACGGCACCGGCGCGGTCCACACCGCGCCCGGTCATGGTCAGGAAGACTTCGTCGTCGGTCAGAAGTACGGCCTGCTCGATGCCTACAGCGCGGCACAGATCAATCCGGTCGGCGGCAACGGTGTCTATCTGCCGGGCACGCCGATCTTCGAAGGCCAGTTCATCTGGAAGGCCAACGATGCCGTCGTCGACCTGCTGCGCGACAACGGCCAGTTGCTGGCGTTCGAGAAGATCCAGCACAGCTATCCGCACTGCTGGCGGCACCGCACGCCGGTGGCGTTCCGCGCCACGCCGCAGTGGTTCATTTCGATGGACAAGGCCGGCTTGCGCAGTGATGCGATGCAGGCGATTGCCGATATCGGCAAGGCCGGTGGCTGGTTCCCGGACTGGGGCGAGGCGCGCATCCGATCGATGGTGGAAGGACGGCCGGACTGGTGCATCAGCCGGCAGCGGACCTGGGGTGTGCCGATCGCACTGTTCGCGCATCGCATCACTGGCGAGCCGCACCCCGACACCGTGGCGCTGATGCAGCGCGCCGCGGATCTGGTGGAAGCCGAAGGCATCGATGCCTGGTATGCGCTGGATCCGGCCGACTGGCTGGGCGATGAAGCCGAACACTACGAAAAGGTCACCGACATCCTCGATGTCTGGTTCGATTCCGGCGTCACGCACGAAGGCGTGCTGCTGCCGCGCGGTTTCGGCAAGCCGGCCGATCTGTATCTGGAAGGTTCGGACCAGCATCGCGGCTGGTTCCAGAGTTCGCTGCTGACTGCCATCGCGATGGACCGCGCCGCGCCGTACCGGCAGGTGCTCACGCACGGCTTCACCGTCGATGCGCATGGCCGCAAGAT
>Ga0265293_10001641_pt1 | contig 47986 bp, 61 predicted proteins | sample Munlanlewell138R_FD_192505 | JGI IMG/M metagenome (GOLD analysis project Ga0265293, IMG submission 192505) | Leachate microbial communities from a municipal landfill in Southern Ontario, Canada - Leachate well 138R | ecosystem: Engineered > Solid waste > Landfill > Unclassified | place: Canada... | reverse complement strand
ATAAATACCGAGGTAAATGGCAGTGAAATGAGTAAACATTGTGGCTTAGGTCCAGCAGGTTTTCCCAAGAATCGTCCAGCCCGTCACCGCGACTGGCGGTTTCCCCTTATCGATTCTTTCGCTTGTCACCATAGCTGAGGCTGGATTACCACTTAGTCCACACCGTAATCCCCATTTCACCATCTCGGAGAGAAACAGTCTAGGAGTTTTCCTCAACGTCAATCCTAATTCTCTAGTCTCTTTTGCAGTGAAGGTTTCAAGGGTTTTCTCATTTGCCAGGCAAATGAGACAGCAAACCGCTCCGGCCTAGAGCGCCTTACCTGGAACCACTATCCCCCGAACACCACTCAAGACAGGCTACGCTGCACCCAACACTAATGTACGAATAGGTTTGGAATACGCATCGCGTGCAGGTTTAATCCCAAGCCGTAAAAACACGTTCTCCATGTTTCCACAGTTATGGGTCTCCGTGGATAGAGGGTCAACGCCTGCATGCCCTTGCAGATCGCCCTCCATCCTTAACCCTCAGCAGCAACCCCCGACTGGGCGTCGAAAGCCACCACCAAAGACTTCATCGATGTGCCCTCAACGGATTTTTAGGCCCGTTTTCAAGAACAAGGTTGACGACTAGAATACTGCGCCATTCACCTTGAGGTTGAATCTATTATATCATAGGTTTTTTCCCAGGTGCAAGTAACCTAATGGTCGCGCTGGATGATAAAGGTGGCTAATTCCCGTAATAATCCAGCCTCGGGCGAAAAGCCCTCTAGTGCTTCCAGACACTCCTCCACACAGCGCTTTGCCATCTGCTGCGATTTTTCCAGACCGTAGAGTCTCGGATAGGTTTGCTTGCCTAGTCTCTGATCTGTCTGGACTGCTTTACCGAGTTGTTCGACCTTTCCCGTTTCGTCAAGAATGTCATCGGTGATCTGAAAAGCAAGACCGAAGTTTTCAGCATAACGCGTGATTTGACGAAGCTGTTCCTCATCGGCACCACCCAAAAGCGCACCACCTCGGAGGGCAGCCTTGAAAAGTGCACCAGTCTTATGTTCGTGAATGTAGCGAAGGGTATCTGCATCGAGTTCTTGGTCTTGGCTAGAAATGTCCATGACTTGTCCCCCCACCATACCTTGAGAACCAGCTCCATGGGCTAACTCAAGAATGACGCGAACAGTGGTCTCATAGGAGATGCCGTATTTGTCTGGCATTTTAGCTAACTCCGCGAAGGCTTCTGTGAGGAGTGCATCACCAGCCAACACAGCGATGGCCTCGCCATAGACGATGTGATTCGTCGGTTTACCACGTCGAAGATCGTCATCATCCATACAGGGCAAATCATCATGAATCAGGGAGTAGGCGTGAACCATTTCGATGGCTGCCACAAGACTCGATGTACTTCGAATCTCGCCTCCGACTGCTGCACACGCTGCCATAGCCAACAGGGCCCGAAGACGCTTACCGCCACCAAGCGTAGAGTATCGCATGGACTCATGGAGCACAGACGGCATAACCTTAGCTGAAGGAAGTGCCTGATCTAGAATGGCTTCGACTTCTGCAACAAGTTGTTTCACTTTTCGTTCACCTCTAATGTTTCAATTTTTCCGTCCTCTAGCATAATCTCTATTTTAGCTTCTGCTTCATCGAGCTTTGTATTGCAGAAACGGGCCAGTTTCACACCCTCTTCAAAAAGGAACAAAGCTTCATCCAAGGCTGCTTCACCCTGTTCTAGACTTCGCACGATCTCCTCTAGGCGAGCCAACGCTTCCTCGAATTTCAGTTCGTTCATGTGTGTCTCCCTTCTACAATGCAGGATAAGGATCCTTTGTGCAACGTCACATGGACTACGTCACCAGTAGCGACCTTCTCTGCCTGCAGGACAATCTCACCCTCCGCATTTTGGCAAATCGCATATCCTCTGGCCAGGGTTCCTAAAGGGCTTAACGCTTCAAGCTTTCCCACGGCGTTTTTCAGCTGAGCCCGTTTCGGTATGACACCATGGCGGAGGTAGCGGCTAAGGCCTGTCCACAATTCATCAAGACGTTGTCGTCTCTGTCTCAAATGATGTTCCGGTCTCTGCAAGACAGGACTCTGACTCAATTGGTTGATATAGCGGCGTTCTGCTTGTATCCGCCGTTCCAGAGAACGCGCCATCCTAGCTTGCAGAGAGGCAATGCCGCTGATGAGCTCTTCCTGCATAGGAACGACCAGCTCTGCTGCGGCTGAGGGAGTTGGGGCGCGAAGGTCAGCCACAAAATCCGCGATAGTAAAGTCAGTTTCATGGCCACAGGCCGAAACAACAGGGATGGAGGATTGGGCAATGGCTCGAGCCAACCGCTCGTCATTGAAGGCAGATAGCTCCTCAAAGGAACCGCCTCCCCTACCCATAATGATCACATCCACATCGGTATGCTGAGCCTTCGTCAAAGCATCGATGAGACTATCTGGAGCTTCCTCTCCTTGCACTAAGGAGGGGAAAACCAAGACTCTCACTCCCGGATGCCGCCTGGTCAGAACGTGGAGGATGTCACGCAGAGCTGCTCCCGAAGGCGATGTGATCACTCCGACTCTATGGGGCAAGGCGGGCAGAGCACGCTTTCTTGAAGGGTCAAACAAGCCCTCTAATTCCAGTTTTTCCTTGAGTTGCTCATAGGCCAAATGCAGTGCGCCAACGCCCTTTGGTAGGAGCAAGTCGACATACAACTGGTATTCACCGTTGGGCTCATACACGCCGATAGAACCCACAGCTACGAGCGTGTCTCCGTTCTTTGGAACGAAGTTTAGGCGCTGATTGCGTCCCCTGAACATGACAGCCTTAATCCTGCTTTGCGGGTCCTTCAAAGAAAAATACATGTGTCCCGATCGATGATGTACGAAGTTGGATATTTCACCCTCCACAGCCACGCTCTGAAACTCGGGGCTGGACAAAGCTGATTTTATCTGTTTTGTTAGTTCACTGACGCTTATCGGGTGCACCACATTCGTCCCCCCTTCCTAGCGTGTCCAATTAGACAAGAAACCAGAAGATAAAGCACTAAAGAAAGCAGCCCCATAGGCATTGTCAACGCTATAGGCCGGCGCTGCGAAGTAGAGTTTAAAGTTCGGTAAGGCTTGACGCAATGCTTGGCGAAGAATCTGATTAGAAGCGACTCCACCTACGACGAGTACTTCTCGGCTAGCTTGTTCTTTTTCGACCCACCGAATCCACTTAACGAGGGTACGAGCAATGCTCGTAAAACACGAACGAGCACATACTTCAACAGGCACCTCACCGACGATCTTCTCTAGTGCAGTGAGTGGTCCAGAAAAACTCACCATGCCGTCGCGATGAAACGTCGGGATCTGCACACTCTCCTCGGTCCGCTCAGCCAGTTTCTCTAGAGAAGGACCTGCTGGAAATGGAAGTCCCAACATCACGCCGAGGCGATCCACATATTGCCCCGCATGAAGATCAAGCGTACCCCCCAACAGATCCACCGTGAGCTGATGCGTCTCTTCCTTTCGCGTCACTGACGTTAGTTCCGTGGTTCCACCAGATAGATGGATGGCTAAAAAATCGGGGCTCACCGGCCCCCCTGCACTAGCTAAACCGCTCCAAATGTGGTTTTCTTGGTGCGTCAATTTGTGACAAGGTATACGTAGAAAATCGCTAAGAGCCTGTGCCAAGGATATGCCTGGCAAGAAAACGGGCATGTAGGAGTCTTCTTTGGGTCGCGGCTTCTCAGAAACACCGATGGAAACGAGTTCATGCCCCTCCAACAGCGTCGCGAGCTTGCTCGTGAGGTCAGGGATATTCTTCACATGTTGAAATAAGGCTTCCGATTGTCGCAAACCTCGCGCACCAGAAGCCACTTCTAGAATTTTGCGTACGTCGGCCTTGATGTTTCCATCTTCGCCGAGCAGACACATTGATGTAGTATAGTTGCTTGTATCGATCCCCAAGACAACTCTCATTGAAAATCCCCGTCTCTAACCACTGTGCCCAACAGTCCATTAACGAACCGTGGGGATTCGTCATCACCAAACTCTTTCGCCAGCTCTACCGCCTCATTAACTGCTACACCAGCGGGAATATCATCCATGAACACGATCTCATAGATCGCCAATCGCAGAATACTGCGATCAATAAAACCAAGACGATGTACCTCCCACGCCTTGGAAATGGATCCAATTTGTGCATCGATGGCTGGAAGATGTTCACTTACCCCAAGAACAACCTTTCTCACGTACTCTTCATTCTCAGGGGTCAAAGAAACGTCATCGAGCCTCTGGGCTAAGGCCGATTCAATATCACTCTTACTTAAGTCTATTTGAAACAAAGTCTGAAAAGCAACTTGACGTGCTAACCGTCTACTCAAACACGATCACCTCGAGAATCGACTGGTAAAATCGCCACCACTCCTTGGCGAATCCAGATAGGAACCTAAGAAAAACCCTACTGCAATGCAGAGTACCACGAATAGACCCTTTAGTATGCCGAAAACGATGATGATCCACCCAACAATGAGGCCCATGATGGAACCGAGCACCTTACCGAAATGGGCACCGAGTATCTTCAGCAACTTGTCTTTCATACTAGCACCCCTTTAGATTAGTTCATCAAGATCTGTGCCCGCTTCTATGGACGTCTTGGTGATTCCATCAACGAACACTTCTATCTCCTGAATCACGATCCCAACTGTCTTCTCCACGTAGGCTCGAACACTCTCCTGCAGTTCTTCCGACAGCTCAGACAGATTGTAGTCAGGTTTGACAACAACCCTCAACGTTACTTTAGGGCCTACCACATCGGTAAACGTTGCACGTACTTGTGCTAGACCAGAGATTTGCCCCGCAGCTTCCACAATCAGGCTCTCCACACTAGTGGTACTGATCTTAACCTCACCGAGTTCCCTCGGATACACAATGAACTTCTTCCGCTCAAAGCGTGTGATCAAAACCACGATATAGATGGCCAAGAGTACCAGAATCAAAGCGACAATGCTTCCATCAAAAGGAAGCGTTGAAGCCCGCAACCAGTCAATGAGAAACGTACTACCCCAGATCGATGCCAGCAAGAATCCTGCCAAAACCGCCAAGACTAGAGCCGTGATTCCTAGCAATATGCGATCAAGTAGTATCATTTTACTTCCCCCTAGGTGCGGGTACTGAGGCGTCTTCACCCTTTTTCTCTTGAGGAAATTGCACTCCAAGCACGTGCAAGTTAACTTCCATCACATCGAGCCCCGTCATGACTTCAATCGTCCGCTTCACGTTCTCTTGAATCTGCTGGGCTACTTCAGGAATACTGTATCCATATTCAATAATCAAAAACAGATCAACAACACATTCGTGTTCTCCAACGTCAACTTTGACTCCCTTGGATAAGTTGCGGTGTCCAAGCATTTCGGCGATGCCACCGGCTATTCCTCCACTCATTCCGGCTACACCCGGAACTTCGACGGCGGCCAGACCAGCGATGATCCCTACCACATCATTGGCAATTTTCAGTTCGCCTAATTCGCTACGTCGTTCAGTTTCCGACATCTTTCTAACACCTCCTGTGGGTATTATACCAAACTATTCCTTAGTCGACAATTCCGTTTCTTCCAGCCACTGCTCCAGGAAGTCCGTGGAAAAGCGCGCCTCCCTAAATGCCTTATCCTCCATCATGGCTCTGTGGAAAGGAATGGACGTTTCGATGCCCTCGACGGTGAGCTCGGCCAAGGCTCGTTTCATGCGTTCAATGGCCTCATCACGGTCTGCACCCCACGCAATCAGTTTGCCAAACATAGAATCGTAAAAGGGAGGAATTGCATAGCCCTGGTGGGCGTGGCTATCCCATCGAATCCCGCATCCACCAGGAACAAAGAGTGTTTGGATCATTCCAGGTGAAGGACGAGAGTTCATTCGCACTGCCTCGGCGTTAATACGACACTCTATAGCGTGCCCCATCGGACTAATGTCAGCCTGTTCATATCCAAGGGCTTCGCCCGAGGCCACGCGAATTTGCTCTTTGATAAGATCAATACCGTACACCATCTCTGTCACCGGATGTTCCACCTGAATTCGGGTGTTCATTTCCATAAAATAGAACTGCCCAGAGTTATCCAGTAAGAACTCCATGGTGCCCGCATTGCAGTATTGAACGGCCTTCGCCCCCCGGACTGCTGCTTCACCCATCTGGGATCGTAACGTTTCGTCAACAACGGCTGATGGACACTCTTCGATCAGCTTCTGATGACGGCGCTGCAAGGAGCATTCTCTCTCTCCGAAATGGACGATGTTTCCAAAGTTGTCACCGAAAAGCTGGATCTCTATATGCCGCGGTGCTTCGATGAACTTTTCCAGGTACACAGCATCATTGTTAAATGCCGCTGCTGCCTCGGCCCGGGCCGTATTGTAGCCGCTAAGCAACTCTTCTTTGTTGCGGGCTAGCCGCATACCTTTGCCGCCGCCTCCGGCGCTCGCCTTAATCATAACCGGATAGCCGATCTCGCCTGCAATCCTTACTAGTTCCGCCTCATCACGAATGGACCCCTCACTCCCGGGAACAACCGGCACTCCTGCATCTCGCATGGTAGCCTTAGCCTTAGACTTATCGCCTAAGAGCTCTATGTGCTGGGGGGTAGGACCAATAAAAACCAGATTGTGTGCTTCGCAGATCTCGGCAAACATTGGACTTTCGCTCAAGTAACCATACCCTGGATGAATAGCATCGGCCCCATGAGCAACGGCCGCAGCAAGAATATTCTGGGCGTTAAGATAGCTCTTTTGCGACGACGCAGGACCAATACAGACGGATGTGTCGGCCCACCTAGTATGGAGGGAGTCTCGATCTGCTTCAGAGTAAACTGCAATGGTTTCGATATTCAACTCGCGACAGGCCCTGATAATGCGCAGGGCAATTTCACCCCTGTTCGCGACTAGTATTCTTCGTAACATGGGGCACCTCCTAGGCCTTGGGGTCAATCAGCATCAAAGCCTGTCCATATTCCACGGGCTCACCATTTTCGACTAAGAACTGTCTGACAATACCTTTCACTTCGCACTCGATCTCGTTCATCATTTTCATCGCCTCAATGATGAATAATACCTGACCTGGTGTGATCGTCTCTCCTACTTGTACATAGGGTGGGGCATCTGGTGCGGGAGCACGGTAGAACGTACCAACCATGGGGGCTGTGATCTCTATTAGTCCATCCTGTGTATCGCTGATGGTTTGTTCAATTGGAGCAAACACTTGCGGTTGGGATGGCACTTTCTCGACTAACGGAACCGCTACAGCATTGGAGACGTGCTGTTCCTTACGAATGCGGATGCGAAAGTTCTCTTCCTCTATTTCTAAATCCGTAATATCGGTAGAATTAACTAGCGAGACGAGCTCTTTGATCTGCTTAAAATCCTTCAACGGATACACCTCTTTCATAGTACATCTAGATTGTTTCGCTAGTATTCACTCTTCTCCTCTAAGAAAATAAGCCTCAGACTGCTGAGGCTTACAGGAGACCTACACACGACTCGTTTCATCCACGATGGTGATCCTCTCCAGTCTGATTCCCGTCAATCGATGAACCAACTCTCCTATACGGGCTGCTTCCTCCCTCACTAAGGTCACAGGAACCACAACAGTGATAGCCTCTTGGTCCAACAGGACCAGTGCATCGAGATAGCCTTGCGCTTTGAGGAGGTTCTCGATTTCGGTTTCTCTGCTGATTCTCTCGATCAATGTCTGCAGGTCAATCTGGGCTTGCTCCTTGCGCTCCCTATCGGTGCTGCCGTCATAGGCCAGATTCTGGAGAAGCTCCACTTGCCTGCTGCGCATGCGTTCACGCTCGAGTTTGTATTCAGAGTATTTTGTAGGAACGCTACGGACTGTAACCGGTTCGACCAGCACAACCTGGCTCGTTCCACTCTCTCCCTCTGATAGGACCTCTTGCCCGGAGTCAACTCCATCCTCCACTCTGAAGATATACACCAGCGCAACAATCACCATCACAATGATCAATAGATTCCAGAGAACTTTTCTTCCTCGAAACACATAAAACTTAGCCATTTTCCCCATCCTCCCTATTGTGTGAACAACACTTCAATTCGATACATGGGTACCTGCAAGGCAGTGGCAACCGCTTGAGAAACAGCCAACCGCAGTTCGGTGTGGGGTTCTCGGTCGATTACGACCAGGACGCCCCGGACGGTAGGCGCGATTTCTTCCAGAACCAGCGGCACCTCCTTCCTATCAGCATCATTACGCATCAAAACAGGGCTGGATGTCCAGCGCCGTTCACTCAGTCCTTCAGGGCCAAAGCGCTCTTCCTCGGTGTGATCATAGGCAATCTTCAGTTGTGAACCTCGCTCCATCGTCAGAAAGACATCCACATGCTTCCCACCGAGCATGGAATTCAGAATCGCTGTCAGCTTCCTCTCCAAGTGCTCTTGCAGACTGTCAGACGAAGCGTTGTCTAGAGCCTGAACCGCTGTTGAAGCTGGTGGAGTTTTGGTCGGTGTCGATGGCTGCACGACGAGAATACCCACACCGACGATCAGGCCCACGGCTAACCAACTGAATATTCTTTTCTGACGCTCGTTGAGTCTGCTCCATACCTCCCCCATACTCTACCTCCTCGTGTCCGCCAAGCGCATTACAGATACTCTGTTTTCTGGAATGGTTAATAGAGAACCGACAATACGCGCAACTGTTTCCGCCTGTGTATCTGAAAATGGGCGTAGATGGACTTCTACCAGTGTGCTTCCCCGGCCTTGTGTATCCATGTGCACTGTTACTTCCTCGATGCCGTCCAAGCTCAAGAGTAGCTGTTCCATCTGGGCTATCAACACTGGCTCATCCTGCCGTAAAAAGGGGGTGGCTGCCGCGAGTCGGACGTTGTCAGCCAGTCGTTCTACGTCGGGTTTGGACGCCTCTTCACTGATCCATGAGAGGTCCAGGTCACGGACATCCTGGTTCAACAGTATAGTGAGCGGTTGCAGAAAGGCCAGCATAAGCGCCAGACCTAGGACGAGTTTCGAATATTTGGCAAGTTCGCCTGAGGGCAAAAGCATTTCGAGTACTCCTAAAAGGACCACGAGGCCAAGCAAGGTCTGAAGCCATTCCCTCCAGTACATCTATCTCACCTCATAAATACAGCTAGGTTCCCTATGCCTACCAGAATCGTTATGGATAAGAACAGCATCAACGCTACGGTAGCCAACGCAATCAGAACAAGTGTCAACGAGGACTCCATGGTAGCTAGAACCTGTACGATGCGTTGATCACAAATGGGCTGTAAGAGCACACCGACGATCTTGTAGACAACGATCATCGCCCAAACCTTCAGCAAAGGTGTTGCCACCAAAAACATGATCATGAGAAGACCAAAAACACCCACTGCGTTCTTGATCAAAAGAGACCCGCCCACCACCACTTCGAGTGTGTCAGCGAACATGCTGCCAGCTATGGGTATGAATGTCTTAGTCAGGTACTTGGCTGTGCGTAGAGAGATTCCATCGGCCACCGGGGCGATCGCTCCCCTAACAACCATGAAACCCGAGAAAACGATGAAGAAGATACCAAGTAGCGTGATCACGCCCTGTCGGAGTAGGCTGCCTAACTTGGGAAAGGCAAGGTCGGGGCTGAAATGGGACACCAACGAGAACGCTGTGCTCATGAGTATCATGGGCAAGAGCAAGTTTTGCACCAAGCTTGCTATCGTTCCAACCAAAGCCCATAACAGGGGATGAAACACTGTGGCCGATGTCACTCCACCAACGGCAAGCAAGAGAGAGGAGAGCATTGGTATCAGCGAATACATGAACTCGACCATTTGGTTAATCGCGTTGGTCGCAACACTGGAGGCAACCTGGAAACTCTGTAGTCCGAGAATGACCAGTACCAGAAAACACACGGCAAACGCTAGATCCACGACTGCTTTTGTCCCAAAAGAACGACTTAGTCTCTCTAATAAAGCGGCTAAGATACCTATGACCACCAGTTGCCGAAGAAGATGAATGCCCAAGTAGAGCTCTCTCAAGAAGTTCTGTAGTAGTAGAAGTAAGAGTTCTGTAGGCGAAGGAGTCTTGCTCGTGCCTTTCAAAAGATCCTGTACATTTAGGCTTGGAAGAAAGTCTTGGTACTCTCTCTCCAAGAGCTCCGTGAAGCCAGACAACTGCCCCAGATCAAGGGCCTCGAGTTGCGCTTCAATGGACTCTTGATGAGGTTGTGACTGTGCATAACATGGTGCACCCGCCAGGAGTATTGCGAGACTCATGATCATGATCTGCCGCTTCATATGCATCACCTAAAACCCAAGTATTCCAAACAACGTGTACAAAATGGCTTGGAGAAGGGGTAGGGCAATCAGCAGAATCACCAGTTTCCCGGCCAACTCGATCATGCCAGATATCGCTTCTTCACCTGCCTCGCTACTAATCTGAACGCCAAAAGAAGTAAGATAGGCCACGCCAATGGTTTTGAGTACAGGGCTTAAGTAGAGAGAACTGGCATTGGCTTCTCGCGCTAAGCTGGTTAGTGCACCAAACGAACTACTGAATTGGGGTATCAACGTCAAGAATACAACCGTCACAAAGGAGATGCCGACAAGAACAGCCCAAGCAGGTTGTTCTTCTCGCAAATGGGCCTGAAAAACAGTTAAGACCACTCCTAGTCCAACCACAACGGGAAGCCACAGCAAGGATTTCACCACCTAAAGACAGCTTCAACATCTGAAAAAAGCTGCCCAACCATTTGAACCAGCCAGAGAAGAACGATAATTACCCCTGCTAGACTCAACATTTGCGCTTGTTCCTTTCGCTCGGCCTGCACAAGAAATATGTTGAGGACTGCTACTAGAATTCCCAGTCCGGCAATGCGGTAGATTGGAGACAAGTCCGTCACTTCAAACCCTCCCTAGAGCAAGAGTAAACAGATGAGCAAGCCTGCAGAAAAACCCAAGTATTTCCATAAACGAGTTTGCTTGTCGCGCTGTTCCTCGGCAAGCTTTAGGGCTTGCTCAAGGCGATGTAGCAATACTCTTAGGTGCTTGACTTGTTCTGAAACATCGCTTGTGCCCAGAACATCACCGAGCGTGCGCATATCTTCCAGCACTGCTCGGGGAAAACCGTTAGCAGAAAGGGTCTCAAGTCCCTTTCCCCAAATGACCCCAAGGGGTTCGCCCGTGCCAGCTTGCAGTGTTGTGCTCAAGATACCCAGGAACGTGCCGACATCACCAGAACACTGCTTAGCTTGGGCCAATATTACATCTGGCAGTGTTGTTCTGGCGAACTGGATTTCCGATTCTAGCACCTGGATGAAGGTAATCAGCTGTCTTAGGTTTTGCACCTGGTGGGCGAAGCTCTGTGCGATGAGCATACCCATCATTCCCGTAGAGAAGACAATGAGACCTACAGCCAGACCTTTGATCAGCACCTGCTCACCCCCACACCTGTCCTCATCATTTTATGTACTCCCATTGACTCTTAGAACAGATTCTATCGTCCCAGGTCCATTGCGACGAGACAAGATAATGACGAGTTCAAACATCTCCAAGGATCCCTTGGCCCACGTTTTTCGCTGTAACGTCTCCCATGAGTCGCCGTGGCACGTGGCGATGACCTTGACTCCACTTCGGGCGATGTCGGCTAGAATCGTTGCGTCGCCGCCGTGACCTATTTCATCGGTCACGATGACCTGGGGACCTAGTCCTCTCAGAGCATGGTGTACACCGATCTCTTTTTCATAACCGTCCAGAACGTCGGTCTGCAGTCCAACATCGAGTTGAGGAACACCTCGATGGCATGAAGCGATCTCGGAGCGTTCATCGACCACAACGACCTGTAACCCATGGTTGGCCACTTGTCGAGCGAGGTCGCGTAGCAGGGTGGTCTTCCCACAGCCAGGTGGAGACACAATTAAGGTGGAGCGAATGCGCGAACTGCCTGGGAGCATTACATTTTGGAAAACAGGATCCGCCGCGCCAATAACCTCCCTGGCCTGGCGAAAGTTCAAGGATGAGATGTTCTTGATAGTCTTCAATCGCCCGTCGCTGTATACCGCTTGGCCACCCATTCCCACCCGATGCCCTCCGGGAAGTGTCAGATAACCGCCTTGGATTTCCTGTTCCCAAGCATACCAAGAACTGTCTGTAACCAATTGCAGTGTGCGATCCAGATCATCTCTGTTTACCACATAGCCGTGAAGAGGCGGACACGGCTGTCCAGCTGCAGACAAGAAGACACATCCTCGCGCGTCTTTAATCATAAGTGGACGGTTGAGACGAATTCGCACCTCTTCGAGCCGTGTCAGAGACGCTTGACTGAGGATCATCCTTAAGGTCGGTGCCAAAAACTTCATCATAGGAGACTCACCCTTTGCCACACTATATGCCAAAAAGGGACAAGTATGACAACAAAAAAAGTTGCCCCACCAGGGGGCAACCCGCTTTCTAAAACGTTCAGTTAAACCTAGTCTTCATCTGGTTCTTCCAGTACATCATCTTCATCAAAGAGATCGTTGAGCTCTTCAAAGTCGGCGGTCTCAAAAACCACTGCATCGCAACGAGGGCAACGAATCTGTACACCTTCATCAAACAGAAAATCCTCATCGAAGGTGACGATGTCTTCACACACAGGACATTCGACTTCCACTAAAGAGTCTTCATCCGAGTCATCCCATTCGTCATCGTCATCACAGCCACAGACATGATCATCATCGTCGAGGAACAACTCATCCTCTAGATACGCCAGATCATAGTCGACTTCCTGTAGGTACTCTTCCAGCTCATCCTGGGCCTGGGCCAACTCATCCACTTCTTGTGCCATATCCTCAAGAATTTGCAGCACCTTCGCGAACAAGAAGCCATTCCGCCCTTCGGTCATGGACGGATCTCCGTCAATGATCCCGCGTAAATAGGCAATCTTCTCTCTAATAGTCTTCAACAAGTCCACCCCCTGCTTTTTTCTGTTTGCCTAGGCCCGCGAGAGATACTCCCCAGTCCTAGTGTCTACCTTTACCATCTCACCCTGTTCAACAAATAGCGGTACTTGAATCGTGATTCCCGTTTGCAGCGTTGCGGGCTTGGTTGCTCCCTGTGCCGTATCACCCTTGAAACCAGGCTCTGTCTGGATCACCTCTAAGATCACCGTCGTAGGCAAATCTACACCTACTGCCTGGTTCTGATAGAATTGGATCCCCAGCGTCATGTTCTCCAACAGATACTTCGGAGCATCCCCCAAGTCGCTTTCTTGCAAAGCAATCTGATCATAGGTTTCCATATCCATGAAGAAATACTCGCCACCAGCGTTATACATGTACTGCATCTGCTTGGACTCAATGTGAGCCCTGGCAATACGCTCTCCTGCCCTAAAAGTGCGTTCTACGCTCGATCCAGTGCGGATATTCTTGAGTTTCGTCCGGACAAACGCAGCGCCTTTACCCGGTTTCACGTGGAGGAAATCTACTACACTATAGATATCACCCTCGAGTTCAACTGTTACACCTGTACGCAAGTCATTCACTGAAATCATTGCTGCTTCCTCCTTATCCCACTACATACAACTCTTTAAAGGTAGAGGACAAGACTTCATGGCCATCCTCTGTAACCAAAACGAGATCCTCAATGCGCACGCCGCCGAAGTCCGGTAGATAGACTCCAGGCTCAACGGTGACAATCATTCCCGGCTGCAACACGGTTTGATCCGTCTTGGACAACCTTGGATTTTCGTGAACTTCTAAACCTAGACTGTGTCCTAGACCATGCCCGAAATATTCACCATACCCATTGTCACTGATGATGTTACGTGCAATGGCGTCAATCTCCGCGCCAGTCTTGCCTGGTCCCACTGCTTTTAGTGATTCCATTTGTGCTTCCAAGACCAGGTCGTAAATCGTCAAGTGTTTCTCTTCGGGTTCGCCGATCACTACTGTCCGTGTCATGTCAGAACAGTAACCGTTCACAACACACCCGAAGTCAAACACCACGAAGTCTCCTACGCTAAAAATGCGGTCCCCTGGCCTGGCGTGAGGCAAAGCGCTTCGTGGACCCGAAGCAATAATCGGATCAAAAGACATGCCACTCGCTCCCGCCTTGCGCATCAAGAACTCCAGCTCCAGTGCTACCTCCCGCTCAGTGAGACCTGAACGCAATGTGGGCAACAGCTGGGCGAAGGCCTCGTCAGCAATTCGAGCAGCGCTGCGGATGTTATCAATCTCATCGTCACTCTTGATCATGCGCAACTCTTCGACCCAACCAGAAACACCCGAGAATTTAGGCGGGAGTTTCTCGTTCCAGTCTTCCATCTGCTTCACTGTAACATAGTCTTTCTCAAAAGCAATCGTCTGAACCTTGTCTGCTTCGATCAAGTTGTTCAGAGACTCAATGTAGGTTTCAATCCTAATTAGTTCCCAACCAGGACACTCTGCTTTTACCTGTTCAAGATACCGAAAATCCGTTAAGATAGCCTGCCTAGTGTTGGAGATCCACACCAAACCTGCGGAACCGGTAAAACCAGTCAGATAACGTCTGTTCAGTGGACTAGAAACTAAGAAAACATCTGCCCCTTCAGCTTGCAGACGCTCTCGAATCTTGGTTATTCGTTCCATACTCGACCTCCTAAATTCTGTTGTCTTTGTTTTCTATTTGTTCTATGGAAACTCCTGCCTATCCTCTTTGTCACGAAAAGAAAAACCCCGTATGGGGTTAGGACTGGAAGAAAAGGGTAACGTTAACGGTGGCTTCGTCCTTTGTCAAGGTTACGTCAGCCAAAGAACAATCGGCCAGTTGTGGATTCGATCGTTTGAGCCTGGTAACGGCTTGACGAATCTCCCAGAGCAGCTTGTCACTGGACTCCCAGTCCACAGCGGTCTCATAAACGAACACTGACATAGTTTATCCTCCCTGACATGTTTTGATATTTATAGTATGTGCAAGGAGGACAAGCTTTATGCATAAAACTTCGCTTTTATTTTTTCGGACCAATGAGATTCGGCCGGACCGTAAATTCTGCTCCTTCTGGAATATGCAGCTTTAGTCGGTAGGGCGCCTTACGAGCCGATACCCACCCCAACCCACTAACAACCAGGTCCTGTCTTGGCTGCAACGATACAACATGTTCTTCCCACTGCCCAATTGAAGCATCTTGAGTGCCCTTTTGCAGCCACTTGTCTAATTGTCTGCTTGAGGATTTCTTCCACTGGGCACCAGAACCGGTGAAGCCGATCAGTAATCCTTGGCTGCTACTTGCGATGCACTCTATGGCACACAAACCTTTAATGTAGACCATATCGCCCTCCTGTACCGGATAGAGATGCGAAGACAGGCTTTTGTGCGGAATGATATCTAAAGCAAGGTCTGGACTGACCATGTCACTAATCCTACCCTTAGGAACGAAACCGGGGGAATCGGCCAACACCAAGCCACCGGGGCACGACCAGCGCGACACGTTGACTGTTGTCCCTGGATAGGGAGAAATCGTGGGATCGATTTTCTTACGATGCCCACCTCCAATACGCATTTGCAGAAGTCGCTGCAGCACACTGGATTTTCCCACATTCGTAATGCCAACGAACAAGACATTGTTGCCCAAAGTGAGCAGCTGATCCGCTAGATCTGGAAACCCATAACCATTCGCGGCGCTTACCAACACCGCTTTCACGCCAGGTAGACCATAATAATCAAGGCGAGACTTCACCCAGCCCTCCACTTCCTTCAGTGGAGTCGTCTTGGGAATGAGATCGACCTTGTTGACAGCCAGAACCAAGTCCTTTCCTCTCATAAGACCTAATAGCTGCGGGGGAAGTCCCGCTTCAAAGTCAAGCAAGTCTACGACGAGGCATACGCCAGTAGACCACTCCATTCCCGCTTGGATAGATGCCAAGGAGTCGCTTGCAGTGACAGGCCCCATATCATCGCGACCGTAATGGTTGATGCGGAAACATCGTTGACAAAGAACAGCTCCTTCCTGCAACACACGTTCCGGAATAAATCCAAAGCTATCGGGTTCGGTGGTCTGAATCTTTGCACCGCAACCTTGACAATGTCTGTCACTCATCGTAGTCACTCCCCTGACGGATTTGTGCTAGTTGTACGCTAATATCGCCCCGCCTGACCATCCTCTCCAGCATCCGGCGCTCAAGCTTACGCATCATCTTCGTGGAGTCAAGTTCATTCCTGCTGATGGGATTGATCAAAATCGTATAGATGCCCAAGCGATTTCCACCAAACACGTCTGTGAACAACTGGTCTCCTACCACTGCTACTTCGTGCGGCTTAAGATTAAGCAATGCCATGCCTTTTCGAAAGGCTCGGCCAAGCGGTTTTAGTGCAAGTCCAACGGCAGGAATTCCTAGTAGGTCTGCAAAACTCTGGGCGCGGGGCCGTTTTGCGTTGGATACCAAACAGATCGCGAAACCCTCTTTCTGAGCCTTTCGAACCCAGTGTATAAAGGCTTCTTCCATCTCCGGCTCACCCCAGGGAACCAAAGTATTGTCAATGTCAACTAACAGACCTGAGATCTTTCGTTTCTTCAGATCACCAAAATCAATGTCAAATACACTCGCGCAAATCAGGTCGGGAATCAGCTTTCTCATTTCCACGGCTCCATTTTCCTTAATATCAATCAATTATATCACAGAATTTGCCATAGACAAATGGGCGACGAAAAAGCGCCCTCAAGCGAGAGCGCTCCATCAAGAACGAGGTTCAGAAAACGCGACTAACACTCGCCCATTTCACTGAGTAGTTTTCCTAAAGCTCTTTTTTCAATACGTGAAACGTACGATCTCGAGATGCCGAGTTGTCGCCCGATCTGTCGCTGCGTCAACCTTTCCTGGTGTCCTAAGCCAAAACGAAGCTCTAAGACAGTGCGTTCTCGCGGTGACAAGCAACCAAAATGCTCGTTTAGGAGCCCCCGGTCAATATTGAAAACGACCGTGTCCAGCACTTCATCTTCGTCAGAGCTCAGAATGTCCATGAGACTGATTTCGTTACCTTCTCGATCAGCCCCGATGGGTTCATGAAGTTTTACTTCTTGACGAATGCGTTTCGTTGTACGCAAGTGCATTAAGATCTCGAGTTAACTGACAAAGAAGACAGAACTTGCTGTGCTTTCGAAAAGGTGTCGAGTTCAATGATGGCTGGACAGGGTATGAGTATCCATTCCTCAAAGGGACGAAGACGCACTCTGTTGTTGGAGGTATCCCACTTGTTTTGATAAAACTCCCCGATGTAGGTGCGGTTGCTGAGGATTTGCCTCACCACTTGCCGATGCCATGTCTTGGCTCCCCTCTTTGTGGGCACACCAGCCGCAGTCAAAGCGCGGGCAATGGCAGATATTCCTGTGATGCCTGGTGGAGGGGTAAGGATCCATGTGTAGATTTGCTTCACAATGGTCGCTTCTGTGGGATTGATCACCAGCTGCTCGTCTTTTTCATCGAAATCATAACCATAAATCTTGAAGTCCCTTAAGACCTTTCCCTGCCGAGCCTTTTCTCGGCGTCCGCGACACATTCGCTCTGTAATCTTGGCTTTCTCGAACTCCGAAATTGCTCCTCTCAGTGCGTAGAACAGGTTTCCCTCGGGCGTCTTGGCATAGTCACCATTGACAAAGTTTAGCGACACGCCCTGTCGTTCCCACTCTTCAGTAAGCAAAAGTTGATGGAGAAGCTTGCGTGATAGTCGATCCGGGTCAAGACAGTATACCTGCTTAATCTCATCGGCCCTAATCCGTCGCCTAAGCTCTCCAAGTGCTGGTCTCTCAAGGGTCTCGCCCGATACGCCCTCATCGGCAAACACAAGAACTTCTGTCTCGCCAATGCAGTCTTGGCACTCCCTTATCTGCGCAGGAATACCGAAACCGTGTTTCGCTTGTTCTTCCGTACTGACACGGGCATAAATGGCAATCAGGTACGCCACCTCCCCTTTTTTACCTACACTATGTTTGCGATGGAAGAATCATGTTATAATGGGTCAAAGAGGAGGTTTGTCCATGAGTTTACAGCTTGCCATCTTTGACCTAGACGGAGTCATCGTGGATACGGCAAAATACCACTACTTAGCCTGGAAGCGTCTAGGCGATGAGATCGGAATCGAATTTACCAAACAAGACAATGAGCGGCTCAAAGGAGTAAGCCGCATGCGTTCACTCGACATTTTGTTGGAGATCGGGCAACAAGAACGTACTGCTCTAGAAAAAGAGCAACTGGCCAGCAAGAAGAATGGTTGGTATGTCGACTACATTAACCAAATGGATGCGTCAGAGATTCTTCCCGGTGTGCTTCCCTTCCTTGATGAGCTTCGAGGAGAGGGCATCAAGGTTGCCTTGGGTTCTGCAAGCAAAAACGCACGCACGATTCTGGACAGAGTGGGTCTAACCGACTACTTCCATGCCATTGTCGACGGAAATCTGGTCTCCAAGGCGAAACCAGATCCGGAGGTTTTTACCTTAGGCGCATCGCTGCTGAACATTGAGCCAAGGCATGCGGTGGTTTTTGAGGATGCACAAGCCGGTATCGAAGCCGCCTTGCGGGCCAATATGATGACGATTGGAGTCGGGGATCCACACACGTTGAAAGATGCACACTACGTCATTCCCGGCTTCGCAAACTTCACCCTCTCTGACCTGCATCGTGTCTTGGCTCGTTAAGTGCACTATGTTTTTTTCGTTGTTGTGCAAACGATTGCCAAGGTCTGGTAAGTAGGTTATGATGAGTCTAGGTATGCTAACAGGAGGGGTCTTTTGTGAAACTACTATTGGGAACCCATGAGTGGAACATTGTGGAGGACGGTTTTCAACCCGAACGCAACCGCATTGTCGAGAGCATTACCTCACTAGGTAATGGCTATATGGGCATGCGCGGCAACTTTGAGGAGCAATACTCAGGCGATAGCTTACAGGGGACCTATATAGCTGGGGTCTATTATCCGGATCGAACCGTTGTCGGGTGGTGGAAAGTCGGATATCCTGAGTACTTTGCCAAAGTCTTGAATGCAGTGAACTACATAGGCATCGACGTTTCTATCGACCAGAGGCCGCTAGACCTGCATCTTTGGAAACCCGAAGAGTTCCGGCGAACGCTTGACATGCAAAAAGGTGAACTCTCTCGTCAATTTTCCCTTGTAGATTCCGAAGGCCGCAAGTTTTCCGTTCATACAAGACGCTTCGTCAGCAAAGAACACCGAGAGCTTGCAGCAATCAGTTATAGCATTACGCTAGAACAAGATCCAACCCAAAGTGGCTCCACAATCACGTTTGTTCCTTACCTAGATGGAAACGTCGTCAATGAAGATGCTAACTATGGTGAGGACTTTTGGCTCGGTGTCACTGAATCAAGCGAAGCCGATTTACAGCTCGTTACAATGAAGACGAAGAAGTCGAGTTTTGTTGTGGCCGCGGCGAGTTCCTTCCGTGTTTGCCGAAATGGTGAGGAGTTGGACAACCTGGAGGGCCTGTACACTTCGTCACGGCGTTTCGCCAAAGCAGAGGTTACGCTGACTCTAGGGGTCGGAGACACACTGACGCTGGAGAAAATCGTTGCCGTTACTACTAACCGAGATTTCCCGTCAGAACAAGTGTCTGAACAAGCCGTCGCCATACTCCAACGTCACCAGATGAAGAGCTATGCAGAGCTCTTTCATGGTCACGCAAGAGCATGGGCCGATGTATGGAGAGACAGCGATATTCGCATTGAAGGGGATGCTGCGGCGCAGCAAGGCATCCGCTTCAACATCTTTCATCTCCACCAAACGTATACGGGTGAGGATCCAAGGCTGAACATCGGACCCAAAGGTTTTACGGGAGAAAAATACGGCGGCAGCACCTATTGGGACACCGAGGCATACTGCCTGCCATTTTACCTTAGCACAAGCGATCAAGAGATCTCGCGTAATCTCTTGATCTACCGACACAATCACCTGGAAAAGGCCAAGGAAAACGCCCAGAAGCTTGGTCTTAAAGGAGCTCTGTATCCCATGGTGACTATGACAGGTGAGGAATGTCACAACGAGTGGGAAATCACGTTTGAGGAAATCCACCGCAACGGAGCCATAGCGCACGCCATCTTCAACTATGTGCGTTATACGGGAGACCAAGACTATCTCAAGGAATACGGGCTGGACGTCCTCGTTGAGATCAGCCGTTTTTGGGCCAGTCGAGTCAACTTCCAGCCCCGTAAGGGCGTCTACATGATTCTAGGCGTCACAGGGCCAAACGAATACGAAAACAACGTAAACAACAACTGGTACACCAACCGGATTGCGGCATGGTGCCTGGAATACACCCTGGAAGTGCTAGAACAACTTCGTTTGAACGACCAAGGGGAGTACCAAGAGCTCACAACCCGACTGAACGTAAGTCCCGAAGAACTAGAGATCTGGAAGGATATCGTGGAAAAGATGTACTACCCCCTAGTTGAAGACCTTGGAGTGTTTGAGCAACACGACGGCTTCATGGACAAAGAGCTGATGTCGGTCGATCAGATCCCCGCCCACGAGCTACCTCTCAACCAAAACTGGTCTTGGGATCGCATTTTACGCTCCTGCTTCATCAAACAGGCCGATGTGCTACAGGGGCTCTTCTTCTTGGGTGACCGATATGGTCTGGAAACAAAAAAGCGCAACTTCGATTTCTATGAACCCATGACCGTTCACGAATCTTCGTTGTCGCCCTGCGTCTATTCTATTATCGCAGCAGAAATAGGGTACCAAGAGAAGGCTTATGAGCTGTACTTGCGCACAGCACGTCTGGACTTAGACAACTACAATAATGATACAGATGACGGCCTGCACATCACGAGTATGGCTGGCACGTGGATGTCCATCGTCTATGGGTTTGGCGGATTACGCATTGTGGATGGCCACCTCTGCCTCGCGCCATTTGCTCCACGCCAGTGGAAAAGCTACTCCTTCCGATTGCGTTTTAGGAACCATCGACTGGAGATCGTAGTCGATGAATCTGAAGTCACAATCAAGCAAGAAGGGGGCGCGAGCCTACCCCTACGCGTACATGGTACGCTCTATAACCTTGTAGCAGACGGAACGATCAAGCACGCCCTGCCTAGATGACAGTGAACTCTCATTCTCAATGCACCGAGCGGCATACGTAGCCAGCCTAGTATTCTTGCTGGAGTTGAATGTGTTAATCGCTTTGATGAGTCCTATCACTCCAATAGAAATCAAGTCTTCACTGTCTTCACCGGTGTTGTCGAACTTTTTTACGATATGCGCCACAAGACGAAGGTTCCTTTCAATCAGTGTATTGCGGGCACCTTCGTCTCCTGCTTCCTTTTTGATTAAAAGTTCCCGTTCCTCTTCGGGTCGCAGAGGCTTGGGAAACGCGCTTCCACTTGTAACAAAGCCTGTCAAAAATCCAATGCCCTCAACCAACCACATGCCTAAGGCGTTAAGTAACGAAGGAAACACCAATCAGACCCCCCTTCCATAGCTCGAGCTTTTTATTCTATGAGCTGCAAGGGGAAAATGTGCCTGTTCCTCTTATTCACCCAGATATTTCCTAATAGGACGAACCAAGAATAAGCTCAGGACAACACTGACTCCGCCCTGCAACAAATCTCCAGGTAAGGCCACGCTTGCTGTTCCCACTCCATAAAGAATCGTGCTTGTCAAGAAGTAGCCCAGTATCATCACTATAGCGGCTACAGAGGCACCGACGGCAGCACGCGAGAAGGTGAACTTGTGCATGCCCCCGACCAGGAGTCCAGCCAAGAGCCCTTCCAGACCCTTGATCACAAACGTCCAAGGAGCCCAGTAAGCATAACCCAACAAGAGATCAGCCAGACTTGATCCGATGGCTCCTGCAGCAGCACCAACAGCCGGACCAAAGACCAGCCCCGACAACAACACAACCGTATCTCCAATATTAATATACCCTTTCACCGCAGGCATGGGAATATTGACGACCATGGTTGTCACCGTGACTACGGCAATTAGCAGTGCCGTTAGGATCATTTTCTTCGAATCCATCTGTCGAGCTCCTTTGTCAAATCATATTGTGAACAAAAAAGAGGAGTCAAACACGTTCTCAGGTTGATCTCCTCATCTAGTCTAAACCAATGGTTTACCTTTGAGCTTGAAAATCTCTTCCCTGAGCCACTGATTTTCACGGAGTAAAGCACGGTACCCCCACTCTAGCTCCTTGTTCTTCTGGGTCAACTCTTGGTTTTCACGCACATTATTATGAATCTTCGTCTCATAATCATGGACTAACTGGGATAGCTCCAGCAACTCTTTTTCCAAACCTGATTTCCCTGAATCAAGTTCGTTCAGACTGTCTTGCTGCTCAAAGGACGCAACGCCTGCTTCCCAAACCAGTCGAATGGCCCTCCACAGAGACGAAGCCTTCGTGATCTGCTTTAGCTTTCTCACATACAACCCCCTACTTCAACGCTACTGCACTCGTTGGTTAATCTTCTTCAAAAGGTGAACAGCACCCTCTTCTTCGGCCAGTTCCTTCGAGAGACTGTAGCAATATCGGGCAAGTGCCTCCTCACCACTACGTTGATACTCATCGCCGAGGCGAAGAAAGACTCGGATTTTCTTCCGAGGTTCCTTGGGTAAACTCCACAAGAATTTTAGTTTCAGGGTGTGCCACCGCTTAGGCGGGTCTATATCCATGTAGGAACTCACTCTCCACTTGACTTTGATATGAACGATCATAGCACAAAAACTGCACACGTGCAATCTGCAAACGGGTCTCCTCGAGTCTAGTCACTCGCTCCGCGACGATACGAATGATAGGCACGTTTGATCAGAAATATGGCCACTGCATATATCGGCACTGTGACCACACGCGCCAGTACGCGCATGGGCAAAAGTACAAAGAAGCCTTTTTTCATAATAATGGTCAACCACAGGGTGTTCAAGAGTACTCCTGTGATCAGGTCGGTCAAAAGCACAACTGCTCCAATCTGCCACAGACTTAGGCTTCGGCGCTTATTGAACAGAATCAAGCCTGGTATCAAGCCCGTTAAGGCCGCGCTCAGCGTAAACCCAGGGAAGTAAGGTCCACCAAATGGGTTGAGCATGTAACCTACTAGGTCTGCGGCTAAACCGGTTAATGCACCTCCGGCCGGTCCAAAGAGCACACCAGCCAGCATAATGGGGATTTCGCCAAAACTGATCCTTAAGCCGCTTACACCGGCCACATTGATCACAAATCCAAACATCCTTGTTAGTACGATAGACACCGCAGTCAAAAGACCCAAGTTAGCCGCGTGCCTAGTTGTCAAGCGCATACTGTCGACCTCCTACATTCCTGCAACAGATAAATGACGAACCAATAATGTCGGAGAACCAACATAACCACCAGGGCTCGGTCGGCCAAACTTAAGATCCGAACCGATCTCCTCCACTGTCTCCAACAACGTAAAGAAGTTGCCCGCCACTGTAATCTGTTCCACAGGACGGACGATCTGTCCTTTCTCAACAAGGTATCCGTAAGCACCTAGGGAAAAGTCTCCAGAGACTGGATTTGCGCCGGAATGAAGTCCCTGTACATCGATAATGATGAGCCCATCGCCCATTCTCTTAATCATGTCTTCATAGCTCAGCTCTCCCGGTTGAATGAAGAAGTTCGTAGGAGAGATTCCTACGGGAGCCTTAAACGACGCACGTGAGGCGTTGCCTGTAGACTCCACCCCATCCTTTTTCGCAGTCTTGAGATTGTGCAAGAATGTCTTGAGCTTTCCGTTTTCGATGACGGTCTTCGTACGGGTTGCCACACCTTCCCCATCAAAGGATGCGGATGCACCGCCATTTTCAAGCAAGGGATCATCAATGAGCGTGACGATACTGCTCGCAACCTGCTCGCCCAATTTGCCAGCCAACAGGGACAAACCTTTCTGGACCGCTTCAGCAGAAAAAACCGAGACAAAAGTAGACAGAAGATCATGGGCTACATCATGTCGCAGGAGCACGGAATAGTCTCCCGAAGGTACGCTACTGGCACCCAGGAGAGAGGTTGCTTCCTCCACAGCCTCTCCTGCCATTTTCTTTGCATCAAACGCTTCCCAATCGTTGGAAAAGACCATGCGTGCACTCGTCTTCACCTGTTCACCCTCGCGAACGACTGCAGATACGAGACCATACGCCCCGTTTCGCCTAAAAGACTGTTCCAGGCCCTTGGTGTTGGCAATATAAACTTTCGTTTCATTGTATCCCGTGGCAGCCCAATTGACCATGGACACCCTCGCATCAGAGGCAAAGGCCTCACTTTCAAGGGCCTTGGCAAACTCAATTTTCTCCTCTGCTGGCAGCGTTTCAAGCTTCGCGTTGTATGCTGCCACGTTTGGATATGCGGCAGACCCTGAGAAAAACTCGATTTCATCGTCAGAATCAATGATCTGGGCATTCGCCTTGGCACCCTCCACGAGGAGTTGGATGGACTCCTGATCCAATGTCTCAACGTAGGAATAACCGACCTTGCCACCGAAGCGGGCTCGAAATCCTACTCCCTGTTCCATACTGACGCTGTAGCCATCAACTTCCTTTTGAAAGATGCGCGTCGAGAAGTTCTTAGATTGCGAGAAGTAGATTTCCATCTCTTGCAGACCAGCAGCCGCTCCGGCCGCAAAGACTTTACCTTTGAACTCGTGAATATCCATTAGTTGTCCCCCTTTCGTCCGCCTACCGTGATTTCACTCACCCGGATCGTCGGTTGACCCACGTCTGTGGGGATCGAACCGCTCAAAGAACCGCACATGCCTTGACCAGTAGCCAAGTTGGAGGCAACCATATCAATTTTCTGCAGTATCTGCGATCCTTGCCCAATTAAGGTTCCGCCGCGAACGGGTTTCTCGATCTTGCCATTACGCACAATGTACCCTTCGCTGACGGCAAAGTTAAACTCACCGGTGGCAGGGTTCACAGATCCTCCACCCATATGTCTGGCATACAATGCATATTCGGTGTTTCCAATAATCTCTTCTTTGGTTGAGTCTCCAGCACAAATGAATGTGTTTGTCATCCGTGATGTAGGAGCATACTTGTACGATTGACGCCTCGAACTGCCTGTAGGCTCCATGGCCATGCGCCGTGCATTCAACTTGTCAATCATATAACCTTTCAAGATTCCGTTCTCAATCAGGACGTTTCGCCTCGTCTTCGTGCCTTCATCGTCAACGTTTTGCGAACCCCAGGCATTGGGAATTGTGCCATCGTCGACTGCTGTAACGAGAGGGCTGGCTACTTGCTGTCCTAACTTGCCGCTAAAAACGGATGCACCTTTGGCTACACTTGTGGCTTCGAGTCCATGACCACAGGCTTCATGAAAGATGACGCCACCAAAGGCATTATCGATAATCACCGGATACTTCCCACTCGGCGCATAATCGGCATTGACCATGGTCACGGCGCTGCGGGCTGCATCTCGAGCTACCGCTTCCACATCGATGTGGTCAAACAGTTCAAAACCCATGTGTGCACCCGGTCCCCTAAAGGCCGATTGCTTCTCATTACCCTTGGATGCCACGGCATTAATGCCTAAGCGCGTACGAACTCTGCGGTCCTCGACCAACAGCCCGTCGGAGTTGGCAATAAGTACATTTTGGTCAGTGTCTAGATAGGTGATTGCCACCTGTGTAATCGCCTGATCATATCCTGTCGCAGCTCCGTGGGCTCTTTTCATCACGGCGACTTTATCGGTGTGAAGAACGCTACTTGGTTCGAGACGTATGGGGTTGAACGTCTCCACAACCAATCGGTTTAAGACGATGTCGGTCAACCCAGGGGTGCCCTCTAGAGCCGCGGCAGCCTCCAAAGCAACCTTTAATAAATTCTCCTTACTTGCGTCGTTAGTGTAGGCGTAGACACTGCGATATCCCTGAAAAATGCGAATGCCGACTCCATAATCGCGTCCGCTGACTCCTTCTTCAAGCGAACCATTGAGCATACGAAGGGTAGTCCCCCTGGTATCCTCCATGAAGATCTCAGCAAAGTCACCTCCGGTGGATAGTGCAGCTATCATTGTATCGGTTATTATACTTCTTGCGAGCAAATGAAACCCTCCCTCTTTTCTGTGTTATACTGCTATTAAGCACTGTACTTGTGGATTTAGAAAGGATGAAGACATGGAACCGAGTGATATTATCTGGAGACTGATGGATCGGCTCAGCGAGTTGCAGAAACTCTGCGATGAAAGTATCGCAGATCTCCACCCTAAGAAGAATGCTGACTTGATTTCCAGCATCGAAGAGTGCGAACGGCTCTGTCGCACCCAAATTAACACCATGAATCGCATCGCTAAAAAATATTAATCCCTGCTTTAGGGTGAGCAAGGGGTATCTTGAAAAAGTGGGAACTACATTGACAATCCGACGATCCAAAACCAGGTACGGGCGGAAAGGTACCCGGGATCTTCAGCAGCTCTCGGGCAAGAACGCACTCTGACGTTTTCGGTTGCTCAAAAAACAAGGCCGTACCCATGAACTCAGCCTTGGCTCGAAAGTAGTCAATATGCCAATGGAGCTTCTTTTCTAAACGGCTATGCCTGGCAACTCTTTGTTCTAGATTGCGCTGTGCGCTCCCTACATAGGCATAAACCCCTGGATCGAAAGAAAAGTCTCCTAGTTTCCCAATGGTTATGCGACTCGTCTGAGGAAGGTACAGCCATAGCACGTAGACACCTTTGTTCTTCATTTTGGTGATCCGTCCTCCCCCTCAGATTTATTCTAGGTTATGCAGGTTTTTCCTTCGGTTAACGAGAAATAATAGACGCAACTGCAAAGGAGGGAAATTGGTGGAAATAAAGCAAGTCTTTCGAACCCTGAGTGAATCCTCAGGCGTGTCCGGTTACGAGCACGATCTAGCATCAACCCTTCAAGAGAACTGTCCTTGGGCTGATGAGATCAAGACCGACAAACTGGGCAATGTGATAATGTTGAAGAAGGGTCAAGGCACAGGTCCGAAACCGAAGGTGATGTTAGCCGGCCATATGGATGAAATTGGTCTCATTATTACCAAGATTGAAAAGGAAGGCTTTCTACGGTTTGGTACCATAGGTGGTTTTGACCAGCGAGTCTTGTTGGCTCAAGAAGTAGTGGTGCACGGTAAGGAACGCTTAACTGGGATCATCGGAGCAAAGCCTCCCCACATTCAAGCCCCGGGCGAGCAAGGCCAGGCTGTTAAGATGGACGATCTGTTTATTGACATCGGTTTCGACAGTCAAGAACAGGCCGCCAAGTATGTGCGTGTCGGAGATATTGCCACCATGAAACGGGACGTACTCGATTTACAGGGTTCCATCATGGCAGGCAAGTCTTTTGATGATAGGGCTGGTGTGGCTGCCATCTTCGAGTGTTTCAAAGTTCTGGAACAAGTGTCCCACAAGGCTGACGTGTATGGGGTTGCCACCGTACAAGAAGAAGTTGGACTTAGAGGTGCGATTACGAGCACCTATGGCATCGTTCCCGACATCGGAATCGCCATTGACGTAGGTTTTGGTGACTCCCCCGGGTTACCCGAAAGCGATACAATCAAACTCAGCCAAGGCCCTGGCGTGGCCATTGGACCGCATGTACACCCGAAAGTGCATGCTCGTATGGTGGAGACGGCCAAAGAGTGGAACATCAGCTATTCATCCGACCCGTCGCCATCTCCTGGAGGAACCGACGCCTACGCGATCCAAGTTGCACGGGCCGGAGTCGCTACCATTTTGCTCTCCATTCCCTTGCGTTACATGCACACACCCATCGAAACCATTGATTACGAAGATGTGAAACGTACTGGCCGTCTCATGGCCATGTTCATAGCAGGACTAGATAATGAATTTGTGGAGGGATTAACATGCTTTTAGCCCGACTAACCGAAGCAAATGGTGCACCAGGACAAGAGGGCGAAGTGCGTGATCTAATCCGTGCAGAAATCGAGCCCTATGTCCAAGAAGTCAAAACGGATGCGCTGGGGAACCTCATCGCACTCAAGAATCCCGATGCTCCGGGACCAAGGGTCATGCTGGCAGCTCACATGGATGAAGTGGCCTTGATGATTGTCGGCATCGAAGGAAATGGTTTTCTGAAATTCCGACCCATTGGCGGGGTGGATCCAAGGGTCTTAGTGGCTAAGTCCGTAGTGGTTGGATCGAAGAAGATACCTGGGGTCATTGGAAGTAAACCCATTCACCTGCAAAAGCCGCCCGAGAGAGAACGGGCTTTTACCATGCAAGAGCTTCTGATTGACATTGGCGCAAAAAATAAGGAAGAAGCAGAACGCTTGGTGAAGCTCGGCGAGTGCGCCTACTTTACCACAAAGTACGAGGAGTTTGGTCACGGCAAAGTTAAGGCCAAAGCCTTGGACGATCGGGTTGGCTGTGATCTGGCGATTCGTCTACTTAAAGAAGACATCGCTCTCCCTCTTATTGTGGCCTTTACGGTTCAAGAAGAAGTCGGTCTTCGCGGCGCGGGAGTGGCGACCTATCAAGCCAAGCCAGACATCGCACTGGTTCTTGAAGGTACCACGGCCTCCGACGTTCCTGGAACAGATGAGCACAAACATGCGACAACAGTAGGATCCGGTCCTTGCATCACTGTGATCGATCGTGCTTCTATTCCCCACCCTCCCTTGGTACAAGAGCTCTTCGCCATTGCTGAGGAGGAAGGAATTAAGGTGCAGGTTCGCCGTAATACGGCAGGTGGCACAGACGCTGGTCAAATCCAACTGGCTGAAGAAGGTGTCAAGGTCGCCACGATTGCAGTACCTTGCCGTTATATCCACTCGCCAGTATCTGTGATGAGCAAGGACGATTACGAAGGAGCGTTTAAGCTCGCGAAAAGCTATCTAAACAGGCTCCAAGAAAGGGAGGCATCCAGATGAAAACGGTAATCAAACAATTGACTGAGGCTTTTGGCCCCTCTGGCTATGAAACAGAAGTAACTGCGTTGATCCAATCCATGGTGAAAGAGCATGTTGATGAGGTCAAGACCGATGTACTCGGGAACCTTATTGCCGTCAAGAAGGGATCTCCAGACGGGCGAAAGATCATGTTTGCCGCCCATACAGACGAAATTGGTCTAGTGATCACCCACATCGATGATAAGGGATTCTTGCGTTTTGGCACTGTAGGCGGTGTGGGCATTTCCACCCTGGTCGGCAATCGCGTTCGCTTTGCAGGCGGTGCCGTGGGAGCCATTTATCAAGAGAAGGGTAGCTGGAAAGAACTCACCATTGATAAACTCTACATCGATATTGGTGCTGAAAACAAGGAAGACGCACAGAAAAAAGTCAAATTGGGTGAGTTTGGCATTTTCCATCGCGAGTTTGAAGACCTTGGCGTTCGCCTCATAGCTAAGAGTATGGACGATCGCGTGGGTTGTGCGGTTCTCATCGAAGCTCTCAAGAAGATTGACGCACCAAAGAACACGCTCTACTTCGTGTTTACCAGCCAAGAAGAAGTGGGCCTTCGCGGTGCTCGTACCGCAGCCTATGGCATTGAGCCTGACCTGGGGATCGCCCTTGATGTTACGTTAACTGGTGACATGCCCGAAGCTCGACGAATGGATGTCTCCTTGGGCAGAGGTGCAGCGATTAAGGTGAAGGATTCCTCCCTCATCGCCCATCCAAAAGTGAAAGACCTCTTGGTTGATCTGGCCGAAGAGAAGCAGATACCCTATCAAATGGAGGTCCTAGACGCAGGCGGAACAGACGCAGGAGCAATCCACTTGACAAAAACCGGCGTGCCGTCAGGAGCTATTTCCATTCCAACTCGTTATGTACACACTCCCTCGGAGATGGTAGACATTCGAGACGTGGAAGCCTGCGTAGATTTAGTTGTTGCTCTAGCAGATAAAGATCTAACGAGCATCTAAGAGCAGGTTGCATGACAAAAAGAAAAAAAGGGCGGCTTCGATCAACTATCGAGGCCGTCCTTTTCATTCTTAAAAATTATCTTCTAGGAACCGCAGAATTGCTTCCAGATACTCAGGGTCATTCTCTGGATGCAAAAAATCACTGGTGAAGAAATGTTCATCCCCCGGTCTAGTCCAGGCTTGCACGTGACTGGGCGCTTGTTCCATAATCCTCAGGAAGTTGGCAAAAGGCACCTGGGAATCATCTTCGGAATGCATCACCAAGGCTGGACGATCTCCCAAGTTCGTTACTTGTGCACTCGGATAATTGTTTCTAGTGTCCCAGCCAAAGCGGATCAGCGAATACAGCTTGACAAAGGGTTTCTGCATCGTTGCCACAAAGCGTGGTAGCCCCATATCGAGCATAGAGTCGTAAAAGACATCCTCCCATGAAGAATAGGCAGACACACTGACTACTCCATCGATCTCTGGAACCTGTCCCGCCGAGTTAATGGCTACTGCTCCACCCATGGACAATCCGAAAACGACAATCGGTATCCCTCGGTAGCGCTCTTGACCAAGAATGTAATCCACAACAGCCCGTGTATCTCGAGTCTCGAGATACCCCAACGACACCACTTCCCCCTCGCTCTTACCATGGGCTCGCATGTCGTAGAGGATCGAGGCATAGCCATGATCCGCCAAAACTCGGGCATGTCCGAAAAAGGCCGTGACAGAGGGATTGTGGATCCCAGAAATGAAAATGATAACCGCCTTGGGATCCGCCACATCAACTTCAAACGCCGAGATAGTATAGTCATCGTCTGTTACCAGCGTCAGTTCTCTGGCCTCTAAACCATAATCTCGAGCCTCATAGACTGTGGAGAAGGAAACATGCCCATTGATCATGGGTCCCATGATGACGGACGGCAAGATGGCCATTCCTCCAACAACTAGGATGGGAATCAACACCGATAAAGCAACCAAGACTCGTTTTACCACGCTGCGCCGCCTACGTCGAGGCCTCAGGACCACCTTCACCAGCTCCTATTCTTTGTAGAGATCCAAGATGCGATTGACTAACATGTTTACTTCGTCAATAGCCTCTTGCACCTTTTGAGCCGCTTCACTTGAACCCACAGATAGATTACGTATCTCTTGCGCCACGATCTCAAATCCACGTCCATGCTCACCAGCACGGGCCGCCTCGATAGACGCGTTGAGGGCTACAAGGTTCGTCTGTTTGGCGATATTGGCGATGGAGTTCATCAGGTGGGCGATTTTCTTTGGAATTACCGCAAGATCTTCCACCATCTTTTGAGAGAGTTCCTGGTCAGCCTGGATCTTTTCGTAAGCCGCCTTGACGTCGAGTTCGAGACGCTTCTCCTCGTTTATGTTTCTCCAAACCACAACATTCGCTACATGCTTGCCCTCGGGGTCTCTGATCGCCGAAGCGGTTAAACGAGCATAAAAGTCACCAATCTGCACATAACCCGTGTGAGGGAGTTTTCCTGGATCACTAAGAATGGACCCAACTCGTCCAAAGTCTTTGTGGTAACGACCAATGGGGGCACCAACCATTCGATCAGGAGTCACCCTGGTCACCGAACTCATTTCGGCGAACAACTCCCTCGCGCTTGGACTCATCCAGATCATGTTATGTTGCAGGTCCGAAATCATGACGTTTTCGCCAAGTGCAGCTAGGATCCAATCGCTGTCAATGCCAAGATTCTCTAAATACGAGTTTAAAGCCACTCTTCACCCTCCTTGATTCAGCAGTTATTCTATTGCAGACTTTGCACTCGCCCTGGAACATTGGTTATGATGCTGTCAACTTTGGCAAGTTTGACGCGTTCTATGTCATCGGCCTCGTCCACGGTCCAGACATTGACCATCATACCGTTTTGCTGAGCGGCCTGGACCAGTTCGGGGATGGCAGTCATATGGTGAGGATGCAGTGCGGAAGCTCCAATACTCTTGGCATAGACCCACGGATCAACCAAACCGCAATTATAGAGAATACCGGTTCTGGCCTGAGGTCGAATCGCCTTCATATGCACCAAAGCATAGTGATTGAATGAAGAGATGATCGTTCTCTCCCACATTCCGTACTCGTCCAATAGGGGCGCTACTCTGTCGTTGAGTTGCTCAAATCCAAGAGAAGCCTTTGTCTCCACATTAAGCAGTACATTATGATCCTTGATTAGTTCCAAAACCTCTCGTAAGGTTGGTATTCTTGTTCCTTTGAACTCCGAAGAAAACCAAGAACCCGCATCGAGCTCTCTTAGTTCGGCCATGGTGAAACTCCCTACCGGCCCCTCACCATTGGTAGTACGGTCTACTTTGTTATCATGAATTACTACAACTTCGCCATCTTTCGTCAAGTGAACATCCAGCTCGATACCGCCTGAGCCAGCTTCTAAAGCCAATTCAAAGGCTGGCATCGTATTTTCTGGTGCTTTACTCGAGTACCCCCGATGTGCCATAACGATCATTATTTCCGCTCCCTTTCTACCCTTGAAATGTCAATATGACCTGAGAAAACTCTCACGGCCGGTCCTGTCATATAGACGTGATTGTCAACTCCCCCATGAATCGTGAGTTCTCCTCCCGGCAAGGAGACTGTAATGGGGTTATTTGTCAGCTCGCTGGTTAGACCCAGCTTCGACGCCACAACCGCCGCCGCACAAGCGCCGGTTCCGCAGGCGAGGGTTGGTCCCGCCCCGCGCTCCCAGACCTTAACTCGAAGGCGATCCCGACTGATCACTTGCGTAAACTCAATGTTTGCCCCCTTTGGCCAGACTTCGGCCACCTCTAAACGGGGACCCCATGTCGAAAAGTCCAGTTCAGAAAGGTCGTCGACGAACACTACGGCGTGAGGGTTACCCATGGAGACCGGATGTGTGTTCCACGTCATCCCGTGGGACAAAACCTCAACTGCTTTCCCTTGCGAAAAGGGAAAATCCGGTTCGCCCATATCGACTACGTACCGTTCGCCTTCAACACGAACCAATTTCGTACCACTTATCGTGCCGATCTCGATATCAGGACTCTGTACTAAACCTTCGTGTAGGAGGTAGTCTGCCATACATCGAACGGCATTGCCACACATCTCGGCCTCCGTACCATCAGCATTGAATATCCGCATCGTGTATGCATCGGTGTCCTTGGTAATGAACACTAACCCGTCAGCACCGATTCCAAATTGGCGATGGCAAAGAGCTGTAGCAAGCATTTCTCCTTGAGGCAACAGGAATCCTCCAGCGTCCTCCACAAAAATAAAATCATTGCCCAGTCCGTGATATTTGACAAATTTCAACTCCACAACCATCCCCTCCTTTGTTCTGACAGGCTACAAGAGATGGGTCGCAACCTTATCAACCGCAACCAGAAGGTCATCAATATCCTCATCAGTAACCAAATGATTCAGGTGAACCTGCACAGCCCTATAAAGCAGATCAAGCGTAGCAGGACACGTATCCTTAGAATATTCTACCTCTGAGTCGGCGATGCTCCAGGGATAGTTGCCACCCCAGGGATCACGCTTAGCCAGGAGGAACTCCCAGTTGATGTAAATGTGTTGATCCTTTGCTTCTCCATCATAGACGCGAAATGCCTGAATCCCTTCGGCATTCAAGGCATTTACAACCTCTTGAGCCTTGGTTCCGTCGGCAACGTAGAAAACCAGGCTTAGACCCAAATCATGCTCTGTACCAAAAACAGGTGCCAGGCCTATTTTCGACTGACCCTTCAATCCGCGTACGATCGTTTCCTTGTTCTTGTGTGTCTTCCGCAGGATCTCTGGCATTTTCTCAAGTTGCCCAAGGGACAGTGCCGCTTGTAGTTCTGTGAGGCGATAGTTTTGCCCCGGAAACGCAGGAATCTTTCTTTCGATGAAGCGAAACTGATATCCTGCACCGTCATGATACAAGACTGCACGCTGCCACAACTCCTCTGAGTTGGTGACAAGCATGCCACCTTCTCCGGTAGTGATCACCTTGGACTGTTGCAAACTAAAACAGCCAACATCACCGATGGAACCCAACATCCGTCCCTTGTACGTTCCGCCGTTAGCCTGCGCTGCATCTTCAATCACCCTGATTCCATGTTCTCGGGCCACGTTCATGATAGCATCCATGTCTGCAGAGATTCCGCGCATATGCACTGCAATGATCGCCCTGGTTCTCGGTGTTATTCTCTTTACCATGTCCTTTGGATCAAGGGTAAGACTCTCGTCAATCTCACACAAAATCGGAATGGCCCCGACCATGGTCACAGCTGCTGCAGTGGCGACCCAGGTATAGGCCGGAATAATCACTTCATCGCCTGGTCCAACCCCACAAGCCACTAGGGCACAGATCAGAGCCGAGGTTCCTGAGTTGACTGCCAATGCGTATTCGGTACCCAAGAAACTCCTATACTCACTTTCTAGAGCACTACATTCTGAGGTCTCGAGACCCGTTGGAAGATAGCGGAAAACCCTTTTCTTCGCCAGGACATCTAAAACTCTCGCTTTTTCCACTTCTCCCAACTCTTCACTACCCATATATTTAGACACCCACGGCTTCGTACGCACAGGTTGGCCACCGTGGAGAGCAAGTCTATCCATAGCCTTCATCCCCATTCCTTTCTACATGCCTTAGTTGTTCTTGATCGCTTGGCAAATTCCTGTCGTCGTTCTTTGTACCTAGGATATGAAAAACCGGGAGAATCTCCCCCGGTTATTCTGCCTTTTTCAGTCGTTTCCACACGGCAGGGTCTAAAGGGCGGTCGAAGTTCCTAAAGCCTGCTAAGGAAAAACCCTGCTTCTGTGCGAAGCCACGTACCATTTCTAGTTGCTTCAGATTTAGATCCGCACCTAAGCTGGTATGTTCATACCTCTTCTCCAAGGCTAGCATGATCGTCTCCGACATACAGGCAAACCCCGTTCCCTTTTCGAAGCCAAAGTTCCACCCCAGGTCCGGAGCGTTTGGCATGGCAATGACCCCTCCATCAATCACTAATACGTCGGGCCGCTTCTCCAGAACTTCTTCACTTACGTTGCTAGGTCTGGACATGTCACAAATGACGGCACCGCTCTTGAGACTGTCTGGAGTAATCAACCGTTCTAGACTACTCGTAGCCACCATGATGACATCAGCTTCAGGAAGATGCTCGTAAAGATCTACGCTTATTGCAATGGGTGCACCAGCCCGCATCAGGGACTTAACGTATTCGACCCACTCGGTCAGTGACGCCTCACCTGCGGGAAGATCACGCAGATTTCCGACATAGTCTCCGAGGCTACCGGGGGCGAAGGAGTGTCCGCTTTGACCAAGTTCCTTTAGATGCTGCACAATCTCTACAACAACTTTGAGCATGCGATACTCGCTCTTCTCCGGGCGTGCAGGGTTACCCACCAGTGTGAGGCGATGGATTCTTTCCGACATGAGCAAGGCAAGAGCTTTACCAATGGCGCCGCCCGCGCCCACGACGAGCCCAGAAGCACTTCGCAGATCAATGCCGATGCGGCCCGCGGCATCCAGTACAGCCTCTACTCCCGAGACCACTGTGTAGCTGTTTCCAGTGGTCAACGCTACATCAGTATGAGGTAGTAGTTGACGTCCACCCATGGTGACGACAGAGGTGTAAGCACCTAGGCCAACAATCTTGGCCCCTCGTTCCACAGCTAACTGAACGGCAGAGGAAATCTCTTCAAGAGCCTGTGCAGGATCAGCCAAGAGCTGGTCTGCCGTTTTGGGAACACAGATAAAGTCTCCGTAGGCACTCTGGCCCGTATGGTCTACAACTCGGGTTGAACTTACCACGAAAGGCTCCACAAGGTCGTTCCATCGCGAGCTGAGATCCTCAAGCTGTTCATCGCCTAAGGCAGTCAGACTTTCGTCAAACTCACTATAGTTGTGTACGTCCACTGGATGCACGAGAAAAGCGAAACGGCCATCTTCCGGTTCAGGCCTCACCTGCGACGCAGTCGGAAGTTCTACGTGATTCTCCAGCGAACTGGTACAATTGAAATTGACTAGGTGCCCTAAAAAGGCTGCTGTATTTCTTTGGGACAACATCTGTGCGGCTCGGCCTACCGCCTCGATTATGCGATCAATCTGCGCATCATTGATGATCAGTGCAGGTTCGATTCGAATCACGCTGGCCCCATTAAGGGTGGGAGCTACTCGTACCTTTTCTATATTGAGCAAGTACGACGAGATCATGGGCGTCAAAAGTTCCTGTTCTGCCATGACCCCCAGGAGACTGTGGGGATACGAGCTCTTACAGCTGACGAACTCAATGCCCAACATCAACCCCTGTCCTCTGATCTTCTTAACAATTTGTGGGTACCGCAAAGCCACCTCTTCCAAGCCAGTTTTCAGTCTAGCACCCTTTTCTTTAATGTCTGAAAGCAACTGACCATGGTCCCTGGTCAAACGATCGAGGACGGCCAAGCCAACTCTACATCCAAGGGAGTTCCCTGCGAAGGTTGAAGAGTGTTTTAGACCAAACTCTTCGGTATAGACACCTTCCTTGCACAAGACGGCTCCAATGGGCAGGAGTCCTCCACCCAGTGCCTTGGCAATAACCAGCACATCAGGGGTAACATCCTCTCTCTCACAAGCAAACATGGTGCCGGTGCGACCAAGACCCGTTTGTATTTCGTCAAAAATGGTTAGTACACCATAGCGGGCGCACAACTCTTGTACTTGTCTGAGATAGCCCGGGGGCGGCTCCACAATGCCACCTTCACCTTGAATAGGCTCAACAACAAAGGCGGCTGTTTCATCGGCCCATTCCTCCAAATAGGACTCCAAGGCCTGGATGTCACCATAGGGTATTTGTTTGAACCCGTTAGCCGGTGCTCCAAAAGCCTTCTGGTAGCTTATATTACCAGTTGCAGAAAGAGCACCCAGCGTCTTGCCGTGAAAACTGTTCGTTGTCGACAGGATGTTCATCTTTCCTGTCTTGGCCCGACAGAGTTTGAAGGCAGCTTCCACTGCTTCAGCACCACTGTTTGCGAAGGTCACCTGCTTCAAACCAACGGGCGCAACCTCGACGAGTCGAGCGGCCAAGTTCCCAGCCGCCTCCAAAAGGGAAGGCTGAATAAAACTAGGTTCTTGCCTAGATTCTACACCGTGAAGAGCCTCCCAGATCTCGGGAGGATTATAACCAAAGGGCAGGGCACCATAGGCTGCAATGCAGTCGAGATACTCTTGCTGCTGTTCATCATACAAATAGACACCGGTTCCCCTTAGGAACCGTTTGTTCAGGCCAATATCCGTAAGCATTCGCCCCAGATGGGGATTAACAAACTCTATGTAAGGATGCATCCTTGACCTCCCCTGTGAATTGCGCACACTTTGTGCACACAATTAATTATAGCAAGTCTAGGCAGGTATTTCAACAGAAAAGACAAAACATAGAGGGTAGTGTTCAGACTATCCGCTACCAATGAGGCAGCGTCAAGGAGATGGAGAGATGAGAAAAGGTATTCTTGTAGCTGTGTTGTTCCTACTCTTAGGTGGAGTAGCAGCGGCTGAGGTGCAGGTTCTCTTCCTGCCTGAAAGCGGATTCTTGCGAGTACATGGTGAAGTAGTGATGGTTCCTGCTAGCCCTTCTCCCTCCTTCATGTTGTTTCCCGGAGCACAGATCACCGAACTTTGGGCCGAAGAGTTGGCAGAATATGCTGTCCAGCGCGGTGTTCATGGAACAATGGTTTCTCTGTCTCTAAGGCAAATGCGGCCCCAACTCTTAACGTTCTCATATGAGGGCTTTCTTGATCTGGAAGGTGCAGAACTATTCTTGGACCGCAACACGCTCTGGTTTCCTGAGTTTTCCTTCGCCATAGAGAACGCACAGATAAATGCAGACCTCCCAGCGAACTGGGAGGTGGTAGAGTGGCAGAGTGAGCCTCCATTATATCCGTCCTTCACGGTACGTGACACGACCGCCACAGTAGCCGAAGCACCAATACCAGTGGTACTACCCATTGTCGATGAGTTCTTCTCTCGAGTGCAAATGCAGGTAACTCGTCTAACCAATGCAATGAACCACAGAAACGCTACCGAGATCGAGACCTTGCTTTCCCCATCCTTGCGAGAAACTGGACTAGCATCCTATCTGGCCACCCTCCCGCCATCCTTCGGGCAAATGAGGGGTGAGTTACAGGATCTGCATACTGCCATCCTGACGACAGATCGCGGCCTCCGCTATCAGGCGTCGATGGTCTGGCAAGAACGCGAGGGTAGGCTCGAGTTGCAGAGCTTTCAACTAAGGCCTCACGGTCCTGTACTCCCTGAAGAACTACTAGACTCGATGCAAGAGTTTGTCCGAGCGTTGCGCCTGGTTGTGCAGGCGCAGGACCGGGAGGGACTCCTTCTGTACGTAGATCCCAACATCACGCAGGGACAGGTTGAGGTTGTGGAATTCTTGCTCAGCATGAACGCAACGGTACCTTGGTCTGTTGAACATGCTGTCTTAGATCCCTTCACTATCACTGTGTTGGTTTCCCACTCCGAGTCTACAAAGTTTCTGCTAAACATAGGTTTGACTCCCGGAGAACACCACTGGCTAATCCGTCGTATCGATGTTGTCCCCGTCGGGTGAGTCAAGTTCAGGCGTGAGTCTGTATACGAGATACGACATGACGTACGCGAGAATCAGCCTGGGTGCTACTAGAAGCAAGAGAGGCGCACCAAGAACCCAAAAGATGATCGTATCTTCGATCAGTGCGTGTGCTATTGACATAAACGTCCCGACCACCCGGGCTTCCTTACGTGTCACCTTGCCTGTACGTACGTGATTGATGATTACGCCCGAACCATACGTGATACCGAAAACGCCGGCTATCACCACGGGAAAGGCCCCTTCTTCACCGAGGCCAATGATCTTAAAGGGTCTGGCCATAAGGCGATTGAGTTTCTGCAGCAAACCATTGCTTTCAGCTACCTCCAACACAATCATCAACGGAATCACAATCAGTGCAATGGTCCACAGACCCTTCAACCCCTGCAAGAATCCTTCCCAAAGAACGCTCATGGTAAGACCACCCCCAACAGCCAGCCCATCGCTAAGGAACAGCCAAGGCGAACCAGAAAGATGTAGCCCATGGGGCTACCAGCCTTTTGACTAATCGGGAGTTCGACCAAAAGTGAGTGGCAGAAGCCTAACATCACTGCACAGATCGTGATCTCCTTCAGGGTCAGGCTCAAAGCCATAATGCTCCCCGCTGCAGCGTACAGATTAACAAAATAGCCACTAAACAGAACAATTGCTGCTTCCCCGGAAAGGCCAAACAGGCCCATATAGGGTGCGAAAAATGCGGTAATGATATCCAAAATTCCACTTGCCCGGAAGACCGCAACGACGATGGCGGTGGGTACAACCACCTTCGCAAGCTCCCAAGTCGTATGCAGCCCGGTTTTCGTACCCTTCCAGACCATCTTCCCCGTTACTTCAAACATGGACTACTGCTCCTTCCAGCACTTTTTCCATAAGTGCAGCATTTCCTTTGGCAATGGTGCGTTCACAACGTGTTTTTCTCCTGTTCTGGGATGAACGAACTCCAAGCGCCATGCATGTAAAGCTTGACCTGTGGTCTCCGGTAACGCCTCACTGTAGAGAGGATCACCTAGAACGGGGTGACCTAGACTCGCAAAGTGCACACGGATTTGGTGGGTCCGGCCGCTTTCTAAGCGTGCTCTCAACAGCGTTGCCTTTCCGCTGGAAGAGAGCACTTGGTACACTGTTCTAGCCTTCTTGCCATCCTCTTGCACCGCCCTCTTTACCCCATGATCCATCGATCGTCCTATGGCCATGGTGAGTACGCCCTGTGAGTCCTGCAACTCCCCTTCTACGATAGCCAAGTATTCCCTCACAAGTTCTTGACGACTTAACTGACGTAAAAGGCGCTGCAGCGTATAAGGTTCTTTCGCCACGAGGACTAATCCCGATGTGTCCTTGTCGATTCGATGGACCAAACGCACCTTCGTGTTGAGTCCGATCTTGTTCCAATGATGGGCCAACGCGTTGGCCAGCGTTCCCTGCTGGTATGCACCGGTCGGATGTACTGCCATTCCTGCATCCTTGTTCACGATGAGTAGATAGGCATCCTCATACACAATCTTGAGGGGTATATCTTCTGGCTCCATTGCTGTCTTTTCGTCAAAAAATTCAATCTGGATTATGTCCCCCGCCTTGACCCGTCGGCTCAGGTAATCCCTCTGTCCGTTAAGGTAGATTCCGCCCCCCCTTTTCATGCGACGTAGCAAACCCCGGCTTAGGTCCAAGCGTCCGTAGACAATGTCCTTAACCATAACGCCTTCTTCTTCTGCCATGACCGTTGTAGTAAGTACGTATGGATGTTCTACCATGCAAAGCCTCCCTAGCCTAGTACCCCACGTAGCTTTTGGAAAAATAGGACAAGCCCAAAAAACAAGGTGGCCACAAGAACAACAGTAGCGCCTGGAGGCGCACCAAAAAAGTAAGAGATGTAGAGTCCTAAAAAAGCCGACATTAGACCAAAAGCCGAGGACAGCAGGATCAAAGTCTTAAGGTTCTTTGTCAAGAGGTTAGCGGTAGCCGCAGGCGTGATCAAAAGAGCTACGACAAGAACGACCCCTACCGCTTGGATCGAAATCACAATAGCCACCGCAATCGTGGTTAAGAGTAAACTCTGAAACGCCAAGACAGGAAAGCCTGCTGCCTCGGCCCCAACTGGATCAAAAGCAACGAGTACAAACCGCTGAAAGAACAGGATCATGACTAGACCCACAACCACGGCCACAGAAGCCATAAGTACTATCTCCTTCGCCTGAATGGCCATGACCGATCCAAGCAGGAGAGTGTTCAAATCTCCGCTAAAACCGGGCATCCCTGACAAGAGTGCAATTCCTAGCGCGAACACCCCGGTGAACAAAATGGCCAGCGCTGTATCATTCTTGACATTGGAGACGCGAGTCAAAAAGACAACTCCCAGTGCAGTTACGAGAGCGAAGAACAGTGCTCCTACATAAATGCTAATCCCGAGGATCAAAGCAAGGGCAATTCCCGTAAACGCGGTGTGTGCAATGGCGTCTCCCATAAAGGCTAGTCCTTTGAGAACCACAAAGGTCCCTACCGCCGCCGCCACAATCGCCACTAAACCCGTGCCTACAAAGGCTCGAATCATGAAACCATAATGAAATGGCTCAAGCAAAAGATCAAGACTCATGAAGAGTCACCTCCCCTGAAGCCCGTACCTTTGGAAAGTGTCTAGCGAACAGGGCCACCATGTTCGCCTCTGTTAGCACTTCATCGGGCTTGCCTTCAACCAAGACACTGCCATCAAGTGCGAGGACATGATCAAAGCACTCTGTAAGGCAATTCAAATCATGCGTCGCAGCAACAATGGTCTTTCCGCGTTCGCGCAAGGTGTTGAACAAGTCTGCCAACTCATGTTGTGACTTGGCATCCAAACCGGTAGAGGGCTCATCAAGAAGAATGAGTTCTGCTTCTTGTACCAGTGCCCGTGCCAAGAATACCCTTTGCCGCTGCCCGCCGCTCAACGAACCTATTTGAGTGTGCTTGTGTTTTTCGAGACCAAAAAACGCTAGAGCTTCATAGCAGGAGGCATAGTCCTCCTTAGAATATCTGCCCCAGATTCCTTGTCTCACCAATCGTCCCTGCAGCACAACATCCAAAACCGTGATGGGAAAAGACCAATCGACTTCTTCTTGCTGGGGCAAGTAGGCCACTTGTTTACGACCGATTTCCGGCTTTTGTCCCAGTAGCTCCATCGTCTCAAACTCAAAAGGCTGTAACAATCCCACAGCAGCCTTGAGCAACGTCGACTTGCCTCCTCCGTTTGGTCCAATAATCGCGGCCAACGTTCCCCTCGGTACCTGCCACGATACACTACGGAGAACGGTGTTTTCTGGGTATCCGGCTGTGAGTTTTCGAATATTAATCGCCAACTCGGCGCGCGCATTTACCATTATTCTAGGGCCTCCACTAATGTTCGAGTGTTGTATCGCATCAATTCCACATAGCTGGTAACGTCTGCACTCAAGCTGTCACTGTAAAGGGTATACACTTTTCCCCCCACCTCTTGGGCCAGTGCGTTCATGTAGCGCGTGCCACCGGAGAGCTGTGGTTCCGTAAAAAGGGCTCGTGTGTTCATGCGTTTTAAAAGATCCACGAGGCGAGCCAAGTCTCTTGGGGAAGGCTCCGCCTCAGGGTTTTCCACAAGAAACTCCGCTACGTCAAACCCATACCGTTCAGCCAAATAACTAAAGGCATTATGGTAGGTAACGATCACTCTGTTTTCCTTCGGAATACGAGCAAGTTCGCTAATCATCCACTCCTCGAGTTCCAGCAAGCCTTGTACATACTCCCGTGAACGCTCTTGAAAGTACAAGGCATCATCTGGCGATAGCAGAGTTAGGGCCTTAGTAATCTGCTCTACATAAGAAATGGCATTAGGCACACTTAACCAGAAATGCGGGTCACCTTCGTGGTGGTGATGGTCGTGGTCATGCTCTAATACCGCAAGGTCTTGTGATGCCAAGACCAGAGGAGTGTCAGTCCGCGCAGCATTCTTCACCAAACCCAGCAGCCAATCATCAAACCCCCCACCATTGGCCACAAGAAGATCGGCCTGCGCCACTATTCTGGCGTCTCGCGGAGTTGGCTCCCAAACATGGGGATCTGCGCCTCGGGCAATCAACGATGTAACCTGGACTCGTTCGCCTCCAACTTGCTGTACAAGATCTTCGAGGATAGAAAAGGTTGTGACGACTTGAAGCTCCCGACCGTAAACGGGTCTTGTCAGGCTCAGTAGCGCAGCCACGATCGTCCATAGTAAAATCTTCTTCATGTTCTAACCCCCTTTTTGAAAAGCTTCCTGTGAGCCCTGGGAACTGTAAAAGCCAAGACGGCCAGGGCAGCAAATGTACCGAGCCGCCCCCCTATCCCCATAAGCACGTCTTGCCCATAATACACCAATACAGAGCAAAACAGACTGACGGTAAGGGTTTCCCACACCTTAGCCAGACGCTCTGTACTGGACATGGTAACATAGGACACCGCCGTGCAAACCAGCGCATACTGGTTGCCATCGGTGAAGATACGTGGCAACGCTAGGGCTGCCAGTAGGGTCAATAAAGATGATACAGCAACTGTAGACAACTGCGTTCTTTGTCGCAAGGTGTGACCAAAAAAGCCCGTTAGTAATCCTAAGACGATCGATAGAATGAGAGTCACTGCAGTCCACCCCCAAAAGCGAGAAGGACAATCAGGACTGCTGTGGCTGCCACAGTTCCAAGCCGGCCTCCAACTCCGTTCCAGGTTTCACTGAGCATCTCCCAGAGAATCCCGCCTGTAAGTCCGGCTAAAACCACCAGGCTCAAGGTGGGAAATCGGAGCGCAGAGCTCATACCGATAAACGTGCCCAGATAGACGACAAGCTGATCTTTTTCTTTCAACACGACGGTCCCTAGGAGCCCTACCACAGCAGATGCCATCAAGGGACCTAGATCCAGGTTGTTGGCAAGTAGAAATGATGCCAAGGCACCAACCAGACAAATCAAAGCAGATCGAAGGGCCTTTTTCCAGTCACCAAGCCTACAACCTTTCGGGGCAAGCACAATGATAAAGGCCAGCAACGCCAAGAGAACAACACTACTTGTTCTCCCAATAAGGTAACCTGCTAATTCTAGCGTTGCCACAACCAAAGGTAACAGGATTAAGGCATGTCGACACATGACACTCACTCCTACCTAGCCGTCCTGCTGCGCAGCACCACACCTTGGGCGCTCAGAACATAATTGTCGAACGAAGCAGGCAGCAAACACGACTGTCCGCAAGCGAGCACCGTCTTTCCCCCACTCCAAGCAACCTCTGCTGGGCCTCCAAAGCATGTAAGAATCTCAAAGCGTTCCTTTTTGCTAATCATACAAGCCTGGGGCCTTTCCAACACGTCCACATGAAAGTGCTGGGCACAACGGGCCAACTGATACTCCCTATCGATTGCGTATGGTGAAAAGTCGATTGTCTCCAAGGCTTGCTCTACATGAAGCTCCCGTGACTGACCCGTTTCATCAAGACGATCCCAGTCATAGATCCGAAAGGTCGTGTCAGAGTTCTGTTGAATTTCTGCCACTACGACACCGGCCCCTAACGCATGGACTAATCCCGCAGAAATCGGATAGACTTCGCCAGGTTTAACCGGTACTTTGTTCAAACAAGCCAGAATCTCTTCTCCCCCCGCCTCCACGGCTTTGGCAAACTGCTGTTTGGTTACACCAGGCTTCAAACCCCAGATGATCCAAGCCCCCGGATCGGCGTAGATAACGTACCACCATTCTGTCTTTCCCCAACGTTCGTTGGTGTGATTTTTGACATAAACGTCATCCGGATGAACCTGAACTGACAGGTCTTGCTGTGCATCAATCAGTTTGACCAGCAAGGGAAACGTATCAACGTCAACAAGGTCACGACCATAGGAACTAACCAACTCGCCAAGATTCTTTCCGGCCAAGGGTCCATCCACTACCACGCTTGTTCCGTTAGAATGGGCAGCCACGTCCCAGCTCTCACCGATTAGGCCAGCAGGCAACTGACGATCGAAGAGTTCTTGGAGTTTCCGGCCACCCCAGATTTTCTCCTTATAGATGGGATAAAACGTCAAAGGGTACAACTGTATTGACATAGGTCTCCTCCTATTTCAGCCTCTTTTGGAGCTGTTCGCGCAGAGCTTCAAATCCTGGTTTGCCCAACAACGCAAACATGTTCTTCTTGTACGCCTCGACGCCGGGTTGATCAAAGGGATTGACCCCTAGGAGATAGCCGCTGATCGCGCAGGCTTTCTCAAAGAAATAGATCAAAGATCCGAAGTAAAAGGCATTCATATTCGGAATTTCCAATACGAGATTGGGAACTCCGCCATCCGTGTGGGCCAAGATCGTGCCCAAAAATGCTTGGCGATTGACATGTCCCAGCGTCTTCCCTGCCAAGTAATTGAGACCATCACCGTCATCGGTGCTCGAAGAGATCACACATTCCTTTCTGGATTCGTTTATCCACATGGTTGTCGCAAAGATATTGCGGCTTCCGTCTTGCATGAACTGCCCCATGGAATGCAGATCTGTCGTGAAGTTTACGCTGGCCGGAAATATCCCCTTCTGGTCTTTCCCTTCACTCTCTCCGTAAAGTTGCTTCCACCATTCGCTCAAGTATTGCAGAGATGGTTCATAGTTCGCAAGGACTTCAATGTTCTTCCCTTTGCGATAAAGGATGTTTCGAAGAGCAGCATATTGGTATGCAGCATTATCTGCTAAGTCGGGCGACTGGTACCAGCCATGCGCTGCCTTGGCACCTCGCATTATTTCGTCGATGTCAATTCCAGCAACAGCCATGGGCAAGAGCCCAACTGGCGTTAAGACAGAGAATCGTCCTCCTACATCACAGGGGATGACGAAGGAAGTATACCCTTGCTCCGTCGCCATCGATTTTAGAGCACCTCTGCTCGCATCAGTCGTTGCATAGATTCTCGACTTCGCGCCTTCCACTCCATACTTCTTCTCGAGGAGTTCTTTAAAGACCCGGAAAGCAATGGCTGGTTCTGTCGTGGTACCCGACTTAGAAATGACATTCACCGAGAAGTCTTGATCCTGCACTAACTCAATGAGATCTTGCAGGTAGACATCGCTTATAGCATGTCCAACGAACAGAACCCTAGGCGTCTTCCGCGTCTTTGCATCCAGCATGTTATAAAAGCTATGGGTTAGGGCCTCAATAGCAGCTTTGGCACCCAGATAAGACCCACCTATTCCAATCACGATCAAGACATCTGAGGTCTCTTGAATGCGTCGAGCGGCTTCTTTGACCTTGTCCATTTCGTCTTCATTGTACTTAACTGGCAGATCGAGCCATCCCAAGAACTCGCTTCCTGGCCCGCTACGACCATGAAGTTGCTCATGGGCTAAGTTTATGCTCGGTGCTAAATACTCTAACTCTGCCTCTGCGACAAAGTCTGTAGCATATTGATAGTTTAGTCTTAACTGCGTCATCTTTGAATCATCTCCTGTAATATGACTGGGACCACTATGATAGAATACGACAGGGTGCGCCCTTTACCTTCCCTCACGACCCCCTTTGTGGTAAACTGAACGTGAGGTGATCCCTATGGAAGATTGTATTGCAGTCATCGGCGCTATGGACGAGGAAATCGCTGCTTTGAGCGAAGGCCTGGATCGGCTACCGCCAAAAGGTTCGTCAGGACTTGATTTACCCATTTTCAAAGGTAGACTTCACGGCCAGACAATTGTTGTCGTGCGTTGCCGCGTGGGCAAAGTACATGCGGCACTTGCCACCCAGTATGTTATCGACCACTTTCATCCAACGATCATCATCAACAGCGGAGTGGCTGGTGGTATAAGCCCTAACGTACGCATCGGCGACCTGGTTTTGGGAACAAGCTCGGTGCAACACGACTTCGATGTGCGCTACTTTGGCTATACAAGGGGAGCTATTCCAGGTCTAGAATCGAGCATCTTTACGGCAGATCCCCGCCTCCTAGGGTTAACCATGCAGGCTGCTGCAAGCGAACTCTCCAGTGATCGAATTCATCAAGGCTTAATCGTATCGGGAGATCAGTTTATCAGTTCGCAAGAACAGAAACAAGAGATCCTAAACTTCTTCCCTGATGCAATGTGCGCTGAAATGGAAGGCGCCGCGATCGCACAAGTCTCTAGCGCTAACAAAGTACCTCACCTGATCATGCGGTCCATATCCGATCAGGCGGACAACACTGCACCACAAGACTTTGACCAGTTTCTTCTCGATGTTATTCCCGTCCTTAATAGGGTTATTCACAGACTCTTCATTCTGCTCCAGGACTGACTTCACTCTGCTCGCCGTCCCGCCAAGAAATGAAGCGAAGGATTCCGTTGCAGAGGGCGTGGGCCACGTTGGTGCGAAACTGGGGATCACCGAGTTTTCGTAAGTCCGAGGCGTTTGACATGAACCCGACTTCCACCAACAATACAGGGGGTTTAGCTTTAGGAAGCAACAGTGTAGTTCGTGGGAGCGGACGCGGTTCGTTGAGCACTTGAACCTTTTCAAGTTCCTCTAAGACTACTTTAGCATAAATCTCGTCGATGTACTTGTCTTTCATGTAAAAAACAATGGCTCCAGATTCATCCGGGTCCTTGGCAGCATTAGCGTGGACGCTCATGCCCAGTTTGGCCTGGTTCATGAGTTTATAACGTCCAAGCAGGTCTCTGCGATGCCTCGTTCCCTCGGTGACCAAGTGGCTGACGTCACGGTCTGTATCACGGGTCAGACCCACCTTAAGCCCATGCGCTTCTAGGATTTCGGCCATTTGACGAACGATGTCCAGAACATAGTGCTTTTCGTAGATTTCGCCCGCCCCGATAGCTCCAGGATCTATGCCCCCGTGCCCCGGGTCAAGCATGATGTCGTAGATAACATCCTGACTAACGAGGTTGATGGTGTAAACTCCAAGAGGATGTTTGCTTACCACAGCCAACACCACGATCAGGGCAAAGAACAAAAAAACATACCCGAGTAAACGCTTGGGTATCACTAATACGGTCCAACTGGACATTTTTCTCCCCCCTTTCCAACCATGTATATTCAAGAAAGGGTTGACCTAAACCAATGGAGGTGGCTTCATGACCACGATCAAAGTTGAAAGCTTTTCCCTCGACCATACGACAGTACAAGCCCCACATGTAAGGCGGGCGGAGATTTTCGAAACACCGGGCGGAGATGTCATCGCAAAATACGACCTCCGCTTTACGCAACCCAACGAAAACATTATGCCCACCGGTGCGGTTCATGCCCTAGAGCATCTCTTGGCAGGATACCTCCGAGAAGAACTAACGGGCGTCATTGATCTCTCTCCCATGGGTTGTCGGACAGGATTTTACCTCATTCGACTAGGCGAGGCCACGGAGGATGACATCGCCCGAGCGTTGATCCGTGCCCTTGATAAAGTGTTAGAGGCCGAAACCGTCCCTGCCCGAAGCGCGGTTCAATGCGGGAACTACAGGGATCTATCACTTTTCGGAGCCCAAGAGTATGCTAGAGAAGTGCGACAAGGTCTCCAAAGAAAGTACAACTAAAAAAATGTGCCCATAGTTCACTTGAACCATGGGCACATTTGCTCTTTGGTCTTAGTCACCCTTAATCTTTGACCAGGTATCTCTCAAGGCAACCGTGCGATTGAAAACCAAC